>ULPQ01009539.1_pt1 | contig 80899 bp, 109 predicted proteins | sample 1953571 | NCBI WGS metagenome assembly ULPQ01 (sample SAMEA4835631, study PRJEB28245) | human gut metagenome | biome: gut microbiome; material: fecal sample | place: Denmark | collected 2008 | reverse complement strand
CACTGCTGAGTACGAGCTTGGCGCAGAGATCAAGGCAGACGTATTTGCTGCTGGCGACAAGATTGATGTTACTGCTAAGTCAAAGGGTAAGGGATACGCAGGCGGTCTTAAGAGACACGGCCTTAAGTCAGGTCCTTCAGGACATGGTTCAAAGTATCACAGACATGCAGGTTCAAACGGTTCTGCAACTACTCCAGGTAGAGTATTCAAGGGCAAGAAGATGCCTGGACATATGGGTAGCGTAAGAGTTACAATCCAGAACCTTGAGGTAGTTAAAATAGATGTTGAGAACAATGTAATCTTGGTTAAGGGCGCTGTTCCAGGACCAAAGAAGTCATTGGTTATGATTAAAGATACAGTAAAGTCTGGTAAGTAGGGCTTTGGAAAGGAGAGACAACAATGGCATCAGTTAAGGTTTATGACATTGAAGGCAAAGAAGTTGAGACATTAGAGCTCAATGATGCAGTTTTCGGTGTAGAAATAAATGAGCATATAATGCATAAGGCTGTAGTTGGTCAGTTAGCCAACAACCGTCAGGGAACACAGAGCGCTAAGACACGTTCAGAAGTTTCTGGTGGTGGAAGAAAGCCTTGGAGACAGAAGGGAACTGGTCATGCTAGACAGGGTTCAACAAGATCTCCACAGTGGACAGGCGGCGGAGTTGTATTCGCACCAAAGCCAAGAGATTATTCAGTTAAGATGAATAAGAAAGAGAAGCAGCTTGCTATGAAGTCAGCACTTTCATCAAAGGTTGCTGAGAACAAGCTGGTAGTAGTTGACAAGCTTGATCTTCAGGAGGCTAAGACAAGCGTATTTGCAAAGATCCTTGCAAAGCTTTCAGCTCCTAAGGCTCTTGTAGTAACAAAGGATAAGAACAATAACGTTGTTCTTTCAGCAAACAACATTCCAACAGTTAAGACAACAGTAGCTAATTCACTTAGCGTATACGATATTCTCAAGTATGAGAAGCTTGTTCTTACTAAGGAAGCAGTTGCAGCAATTGAGGAGGTGTACGCATAATGGCAGATATCAAATATTATGACGTTATACTTAAGCCAGTGATCACAGAGAAGAGCATGAACGCTATGGCTGAGAAGAAATATACATTCCTTGTTCATCCAGAAGCAAACAAGTCACAGGTTAAGGAAGCTGTAGAGAAGATGTTCGAGGGAACAAAGGTTGCAAAGGTCAACACAATGAACAATGACGGTAAGGTCAAGAGACGTGGTATGACACTTGGTAACACAGCAAAGTACAAGAAGGCTATCGTTCAGCTTACAGCTGACAGCAAGGACATCGAGATCTTCGAGGGACTTTAAGATATAGCTGTGGGTGGCTGCACAGTATAGCCGCTCATTACATTAGTTGTATACGCAATCAAAGCGTGAGAATAAATTGAACCGAAAGGAGAACAACAATGGGAATTAAGACATATAACCCATATACACCTTCCAGAAGAAATATGACTGGCCTTGATTTTTCAGAGATCACAAAGACAACTCCAGAGAAGTCACTCGTTGTTTCAACAAGCAAGACAGCCGGTCGTAACAATCAGGGTAAGATAACAGTAAGACATCACGGTGGTGGTGCTAAGAGAAAGTATAGAATAATAGATTTCAAGAGAAATGACAAAGATGGTATTCCAGCAACAGTAGCTGCAATCGAGTATGATCCAAACAGATCAGCAAATATTGCACTTCTGTTCTATGCAGATGGAGAGAAGAGATACATCCTTGCTCCTTTCAAGCTTGCAGTTGGCGATGTGCTGATGAATGGCGCAGAGGCAGAGATCAAGGTTGGTAACTGTCTTCCACTTCAGAATATTCCAGTTGGTACTCAGGTACACAACATCGAGCTTTATCCAGGTAAGGGCGGACAGTTAGTTCGTTCAGCAGGAAACGCTGCACAGCTCATGGCTAAGGAAGGAAAGTATGCAACACTTAGACTTCCATCAGGCGAGATGAGAATGGTTCCGATTATCTGTAGAGCAACAGTTGGACAGGTAGGAAACATCGAGCATGGCCTTGTTAACATTGGTAAAGCCGGTCGTAAGCGTCATATGGGCGTTAGACCAACAGTTCGTGGTTCTGTCATGAACCCTAATGACCATCCACATGGTGGTGGAGAAGGTAGAGCACCTATCGGTCGTCCAGGTCCTTCTACTCCATGGGGCAAGCCAGCAATGGGTCTCAAGACAAGAAAGAAGAACAAGCAGTCTAATAAGTTGATCGTAAGACGTAGAGACGGTAAGAATGTTAAATAGTTAAGGAGGAAGAAATATGGCTCGTTCATTAAAAAAAGGACCATTCGCAGATGCACATCTGCTTAAGAAGGTAGATGCTTTAAACGCTGCTAATAAGACAGAAGTTATAAAGACCTGGTCAAGACGTTCAACAATCTTCCCATCATTCGTTGGCCACACATTTGCCGTTCATGATGGAAGAAAGCACGTACCAGTATATGTAACAGAAGATATGGTAGGACATAAGCTCGGTGAGTTCGTAGTTACCAGAACATACAGAGGTCATGGTAAGGACGAAAAGAAGGGTAGAAGATAATATTAGGAATATTTGAAAGGAGGACTTTTCAAAATGGCTAAAGGACATAGATCCCATGACAAGAGACTCAGAAATGAGAACAAAGATACAAGACCATCAGCTAAGGTTTCATACGCAAGAGTATCAGTAACCAAGGCATGTTTTGTGCTTGATGCTATCAGAGGTAAGGATGTTCAGACAGCACTTGCTATCGTAGAATACAACCCAAGATATGGCTCAAGCGTTATAGAGAAGCTTTTGAAGTCTGCTATTGCTAACGCTGAGAACAACAATGGCATGAAGAAGGAGGACCTTTACGTAGCAGAGTGTTACGCTAACAAGGGACCTACAATGAAGAGAGTTCATCCAAGAGCACAGGGTAGAGCATATAGAATCGAGAAGAGAACAAGCCACATCACAATCGTGCTTGACGAGAAATAGGAGGTAAAATATGGGACAGAAAGTTAATCCTCATGGTTTAAGAGTCGGCATTATCAAAGATTGGGATTCAAACTGGTATGCTGACAAGAGAAATGACGAGTTTGCTAAGAACTTAGCAGAAGATCAGATCCTTAGAAAATACTTAAAGACAACTCTTTACAAGTCAAACATCTCAAAGATCGAGATCGAGAGATCAGCAAAGAATGTAAAGATCGTATTATACACAGCTAAGCCTGGAGTAGTAATCGGAAAGGGTGGAGCCGGAATCGAGAAGATCAAGGCTGACGCTCAGAAGTTAACAGATAAGAAGCTCTTTATCGACGTTAAGGAGATCAAGAAGCCGGATGCTGACGCTCAGCTCGTTGCAGAGAACATCGCAGCACAGCTTGAGAATCGTATCGCATTCAGAAAGGCTATGAAGTCTTGCATGGGTAGAACAATGAAGTCAGGCGCACAGGGTATCAAGTGTGCATGTTCAGGTCGTCTTGGCGGTGCTGATATGGCTAGAACAGAGTTCTACAGCGAGGGAACAATTCCTCTTCAGACACTCCGTGCTGATATCGATTACGGATTTGCTGAAGCAGATACAACATATGGTAAGGTTGGCGTAAAGACATGGATCTACCATGGTGAAGTACTTCCAACAAAGACAGTAAAGGAAGGGGGAAATAAATAATGTTAATGCCAAAGAGAGTAAAGCGTCGTAAGCAGTTCAGAGGAACAATGGCTGGTAAGGCACTTAGAGGCAATAAGATTACAAACGGTGAGTATGGTCTCGTAGCATTAGAGCCAGCTTGGATCAAGTCAAACCAGATCGAGGCAGCCAGAATTGCAATGACAAGATATATGAAGCGTAGTGGTAAGGTATTTATCAAGATTTTCCCTGATAAGCCAGTTACAGCAAAGCCAGCTGAGACTCGAATGGGTTCTGGAAAGGGAGCACTTGAGTATTGGGTAGCAGTAGTTAAGCCAGGCAGAGTTATGTTTGAGGTTCAGGGCGTACCTGAGGAGGTAGCTAAAGAGGCTCTCAGACTCGCTATGCACAAGCTTCCACTTAAGTGTAAGATCGCATCAAAGGAAGAGTTAGAGGAGGTAGCAGGCAGTGAAAACTAAGGATTTTATGAACGAATTAAATAGCAAGTCCGTTGACGATCTCCAGAAAGATTTAGTAGCTGCAAAGAAGGAATTATTCAACCTGAGATTCCAGAATGCTACAAATCAGCTTGACAACACAAGCAGAATCAAGGACGTTAGAAAGAATATAGCAAGAATACAGACAGTTATAGCCCAGAAGGCTAATGCTTAATTATCTTGGAAGGAGGAATTATTGTGGAAAGAAATCTGAGAAAAACACGTGTTGGTATAGTTACAAGTGACAAGATGGATAAGACAATCGTTGTTTCTATCGTAGATAATGTTAAGCATCCTCTTTATGGTAAGATTGTAAAGAGAACAGTAAAGCTGAAGGCTCATGACGAGAATAACGAGTGCAAGATTGGCGATAGAGTAAAGGTTATGGAGACAAGACCATTATCAAAGGATAAGAGATGGAGACTTGTTGAGATCATCGAGAAGGCAAAGTAAGGAGGCAAATTAAATGGTTCAGCAGGAAACAAGACTTAAAGTTGCTGATAACACAGGTGCAAAAGAGTTACTTTGTATCAGAGTGTTAGGCGGATCAGTTAGAAGATATGCGAATATCGGCGATATCATCGTTGCCTCTGTTAAGGATGCAACACCAGGCGGAGTTGTAAAGAAGGGCGATGTAGTTAAGGCCGTTGTAGTTAGAACAAAGCATGGCGCTCGTCGTAAGGATGGTTCATACATCAAGTTTGACGAGAACGCTGCTGTAATTATAAAAGACGATATGAATCCAAGAGGTACACGTATCTTTGGACCAGTTGCAAGAGAGCTCCGTGATAAGAAATTCATGAAGATCGTATCACTTGCACCTGAAGTATTATAAGGAGGTGTGACTATGGCAACAATGAAGATTAAGAAAGATGATATGGTACAGGTTATCGCTGGTAAGGACAAGGGCAAGAGCGGAAAGGTCGTTTCAGTAGATAAGAAGAATGGTACCGTAGTAGTTGAAGGAATCAACAAAGTATTTAAGCATAGCAAGCCAAGCATGGCTAACCAGCAGGGCGGAATCATCGAGATGGAAGCCCCACTTGACATCTCTAATGTAATGTATCTTTACAAGGGCAAGCCAGTTAGAGTTGGTTTTGAAGGAACTGGTAAGGATAAGGTTCGTGTAGCCAAAGTTGATGGCAAGACAGAGAAGATAGATTAATTGGAAGGAGGTCGTCTTAGGTGAGTAGACTTAAAGAAAAGTATGACGCTGAAATTAAGAGCGCCATGGTTGAGAAATTTGGATATAAGAATGTAATGCAGATACCAAAGCTCGATAAGATCGTTATCAATATGGGCGTTGGTGAAGCTAGAGAGAACGCTAAGGTTCTCGACGCTGCTATCAAGGATCTTGAGACAATCACAGGTCAGAAGGCAGTTGTAACAAGAGCAAAGAAGTCAGTAGCTAACTTCAAGCTGAGAGAGGGAATGCCTATCGGATGTAAGGTAACTCTTCGTGGCGAGAAGATGTATGAGTTCCTTGATCGTCTTGTAAATCTTGCACTCCCACGTGTACGTGACTTCAGAGGTATCAATCCAAACGGATTTGATGGAAGAGGTAACTACGCATTCGGTATTAAGGAGCAGCTTATCTTCCCTGAGATCGAGTACGATAAGGTAGATAAGGTTAGAGGTATGGATATAATTTGCGTAACAACAGCACAGACTGACGAGGAAGCTCGTGAGTTACTTACACTGTTCGGCATGCCTTATAGCAAATAATAAAGGAGGAGATTCGAGAAATGGCTAAGACATCAATGAAAGTTAAGCAGCAGCGCAAGCAGAAGTTCTCAACAAGAGAGTACACACGTTGCAGCATTTGTGGACGTCCACACTCAGTTTTAAAGAAGTACGGAATTTGTAGAATCTGCTTCCGTGAGTTAGCATATAAGGGACAGATTCCTGGCGTTAAGAAATCAAGCTGGTAAGAGTAAGAAGGAGGAAATTTATTATGTCAATGAGCGATCCAATTGCAGATATGCTTACAAGAATTCGTAATGCTAATACAGCAAAGCATGATACAGTAGAAATCCCTGCTTCAAAGATGAAGAAAGCTATTGCCGACATACTTTTATCAGAAGGATATGTTAAGGCTGTAGATATCGTTGAGGACGGTAAGTTCGAGACAATCAAGATCACATTGAAGTATGGTGCAGATAAGAACGAGAAGATCATCACAGGTCTTAAGAGAATTTCAAAGCCTGGTCTTCGAGTATACGCAAGCAAGGATGAGCTTCCAAGAGTACTTGGTGGACTTGGAACTGCTATTATCTCCACAAACAAGGGTGTATTAACAGATAAGGAAGCTAGAAAACAGAACGTAGGTGGAGAAGTACTTGCGTTTATTTGGTAAAAGGAGGACGGCAAAATGTCACGTATCGGAAGAATGCCTATCGCTGTACCTGCAGGCGTAACTGTAGATATAGCAGAAAATAATAAAGTGACTGTTAAAGGACCAAAGGGAACTCTTGAGAGAGTTCTCCCTGCGGAAATGGATATAAAGTTAGACGGCGATACAATCACAGTATCAAGACCTAACGACTTAAAGAAGATGAAATCACTTCACGGACTCACAAGAACACTTATCCACAACATGGTAGTAGGTGTTACAGAGGGTTACAAGAAGGAGCTTGAGGTTAACGGTGTAGGTTACAGAGCTCAGAAGCAGGGTAATAAGCTTGTTCTTGCTCTTGGTTATTCACACCCAGTTGAGATGGTTGATCCAGATGGTATCGAAACATCAGTTGATGGAAACAAGATCATAGTAAGCGGAATCAGCAAGGAAAAGGTTGGTCAGTACGCTGCTGAGATCAGAGAGAAGAGAGCACCAGAGCCATACAAGGGCAAGGGTATCAAGTATGTGGATGAGACTATCAGACGTAAAGTTGGTAAGACTGGTAAGAAATAATAAAGGAGTGAGATAAGATGATTAATAAAGAATCAAGAAGCGCAATTCGTGTAAAGAAGCATATGCGTGTTCGTAATCGTTTAGCTGGAACAACAGAGAGACCACGTTTAGCTGTATTCAGAAGTAATAATCATATGTACGCTCAGATTATTGATGATTCAGTTGGTAAGACATTAGTAGCAGCATCTACAACAGAGAAGGCTATTAAGGATGAGCTTGAGAAGACAAATGATGTTGATGCAGCAGCTTACGTTGGTAAGGTTATTGCTGAGAGAGCACTTGAGAAGGGTATCAAGACTGTTATCTATGATAGAGGCGGTTTCGTATACCACGGTAAGGTTCAGGCATTAGCAGATGCAGCGAGAGAAGCTGGTCTGGAATTCTAGTAAGGAGGAAGAACAACGTATGAAGCGTGAAATAATTGATGCAAGTAAGTTAGAGTTAGAAGATAAAGTTGTTGCCATCAAGCGTGTAACAAAGGTTGTTAAGGGTGGACGTAATTCTAGAGTTGCAGCTCTCGTAGTTGTTGGTGATAGAAATGGCCACGTTGGCGTTGGTGTTGGCAAGGCAGTTGAGACTCCAGAAGCTATCCGTAAGGGTAAGGAGGATGCTGCAAAGCATTTAGTTACAGTTCCTGTAAATGAAGTTGGTAGTATCCCTTACGACTGGAATGGACAGTTCGGCAGTGCTTCAGTTCTTCTGAAGACAGCTCCAGAAGGTACTGGTATCATCGCTGGTGGTCCTGCTCGTAGCGTACTTGAGCTTGCAGGATATAAGAACATCCGTACAAAGTCCTTAGGATCAAACAACAAGCAGAACGTAGTTCTTGCAACAATCAAGGGCCTTACAGAGATCAAGAACCCAGAGGATATCGCAAGACTTCGTGGAAAATCTGTTGATGAGATACTTAACTAAGGAGGTATTAGAAGATGGCAGATAAGTTAAAGGTAACTTTGGTAAAGTCCCCTATCGGTGCTGTACCAAAGCATAGAAAGACAGTAGAGGCTCTTGGACTTAAGAAGGTTAATAAGTCAGTAGAGCTCCCAAATAACGCTGCAACACTTGGAATGGTTAAGCAGGTAAGTTATATGGTAAAGGTTGAGGAAGTATAAGAGAAGGAGGATACGCAGATCATGGATTTATCTACATTAAAGCCGGCTGAAGGCTCAAAGCACAGTGCTAATTTCCGTGTAGGCCGTGGACATGGTTCAGGAAATGGCAAGACTGCAGGTAAGGGACATAAGGGTCAGAAGGCACGTTCTGGATCACCTAGACCAGGTTTCGAAGGTGGACAGATGCCATTATATAGACGTCTTCCTAAGAGAGGCTTTAATTGCATCAATCACAAAGAGATCGTTGCAATCAATGTATCAGCTCTTGAGAGATTCGAGGATGGCTCAGACGTAACTGTTGAGACATTAGTAGAGGCAGGTATCATTAAGAATCCTCGTGATGGAGTTAAGATTCTTGGAAATGGAGAGTTAACTAAAAAGCTCAATGTTAAGGCTAATGCTTTTTCAAAGTCAGCAGCTGAGAAAATTGAAGCTCTTGGCGGAAAAGCAGAGGTGATGTAATATGTTCAAAACCTTAATCAATGCATTTAAGGTACAGGATATACGAAGAAGACTTTTATATACGTTCTTCATTCTCGTGGTAGTCAGACTTGGTAGTCTGATTACCGTTCCGGGAATAAGTGCGGATGCAATAAGAGAGTACATGCAGAATGCACTCGGTGATTCACTGAACATCTTCAGTTCATTCACCGGAGGATCGTTCGAGCAGATGTCGATTTTTGCATTGTCGGTAACACCTTACATTACAGCTTCCATCATCATACAGCTTCTCACCATTGCTATACCGGCTTTGGAAGAACTGCAGAAAGACGGAGAAGATGGTAGAAAGAAGATCACCGCTATCACAAGATATATGACAGTAGGTCTTGCTATTCTTGAGAGTGCTGGTCTTGTAGTAGGATTTGGAAACAAGGGAGTCATTGAGAATTATAACTTCTGGACAGTTCTTTGCATCGTAGTCATTCTTACGGCAGGAAGTGCTATAGTAATGTGGCTTGGCGAGAGAGCAACAGAGAAGGGTGTTGGCAATGGTATATCAGTAATCCTTTTGATCAACATTGTTTCAACAATGCCAAATGACTTCAAGAATTTATACACACAGTTCATGAAGGGCAGAGACTTTGTAAGATTTACACTTGTAGGGCTCATTATCCTTGCAGTTGTAGTTATTACAGTAGTATTTGTATGTGCACTTCAGGGCGCAGAGAGAAGAATTCCTGTACAGTATGCCAAGACAGTAAGAGGAAGAAAGACGATGGGAGGACAGTCCTCTCATATTCCACTTAAGGTCAATACTGCAGGTGTTATTCCGGTCATCTTTGCATCATCCATACTGTCTGTTCCACAGATCGTAGTGAATCTGTTCAACATCAAGACATCTGGTGTAGGAGCAAAGATAATCCAGGGTATGAGTCAGGGCTACTGGTTTAACAGATCTTATCCTTGGGCATCGATCGGTTTGATCGTATATATTTTACTTGTGTTCTTCTTCGCATATTTCTACACAGCGATCACATTCAATCCAATGGAGATTGCCAACAATATGAAGAAGAGTGGCGGTTTTGTCCCTGGTATAAGACCTGGACAGTCAACACAGGATTACCTTAATAAGATTTTAAACTACATCATATTTATAGGTGCTGTAGGACTTATCATAGTAGCATGTATACCAATGTTCTTCAGTGGTTTCTTTGGAGCAAATGTTTCATTTGGAGGAACATCACTTATCATCGTTGTAGGTGTTGTTATAGAGACAATTAAGAATATTGAGTCACGTATGCTGGTAAGGAACTATCAGGGATTCCTTTTAGACTAAAATATGACGTGGCAATAAACACGAATGGGAGTGTGCCGTATAGTACACTTCCTATTCGTGTATTATAGAGAGAATAGTATTTGATAAGAATGGGAAACGTTCAAAAAAATGGAGGTTGAATATATGAAGATAATCATGTTAGGCGCACCGGGCGCAGGCAAGGGAACACAGGCAAAGATGATCGCTGCAAAGTACGGCGTACCACATATCTCAACAGGAGATATATTCAGAGCGAACATAAAGAACGGCACAGAGCTTGGTGCAAAGGCAAAGGAGTACATGGATAAGGGACTTCTTGTACCAGATGAGCTCGTTGTCGACTTGGTAATAGATAGATTCAAGGCTGATGACTGTGCAAAGGGATATATCCTTGACGGATTCCCAAGAACTATCCCACAGGCAGAGGCACTTGACAAGGCACTCTCAGCAATCGGCGATTCAGTTGATTACGCTATCAATGTTGAGGTACCTGATGAGAATATCATCGAGAGAATGTCAGGCAGACGTGCATGTGTAGGTTGTGGAGCAACATACCATATCGTATACAACCCAACAAAAGTTGAGGGCAAGTGTGATGCATGTGGAGCTGATCTCATCCTTAGAGACGATGATAAGCCAGAGACAGTAGAGAAGAGACTTAATGTATATCATGAGCAGACACAGCCTCTCATCGATTACTACAAGGCAAAGGGCATCCTGAAAGAGGTTGACGGAACCGTAGATATGAAGGATGTATTCGCTGCTATCACTGATATATTAGGTGAGTAAATATGAAGGGTATTTCCATAAAATCCCAGGAAGAGATTGAGCTTATGAGAGAGGCTGGAAGAATTCTGGCGATAACTCATGAGGAGATGAGAAAAGCATTGAAGCCGGGAATGACCACATATGATATAGATAAGCTCGGTGAAGAGGTTATCAGAAGTTATCACTGTGAACCATCATTTCTGAACTATCAGGGATATCCGGCGTCGGTGTGTGTATCTGTAAATGATGAGGTGGTACATGGAATTCCATCAAAGAACAGAGTGCTTCAGGATGGAGATATAGTAAGTCTTGATGCCGGTGTTATCTATAAGGGTTACCATTCAGACTCAGCCAGAACATATGGAGTTGGCGAGATATCTGATATGGCAAAGTATCTCATAGAGGCAACGAAGCAAAGCTTCTTTGAAGGACTGTCAGCGGCCCGTGCGGGAAATCATGTGCGGGATATAGGAATAGCGGTCGAGTCCTATGCCGATGAGTGTGGACTTGGAGTTGTTGTCGATCTGGTGGGACATGGAGTTGGAAAAAATCTTCATGAAGAGCCGGAGGTCCCAAACTTCGCAACAAGAAGAAGAGGACCGAAGCTGAAAGCAGGAATGACGATAGCGATAGAACCGATGATCACACTTGGCGATTACGAAGTGAAGTGGATGCCGGATGGATGGACGGTCGTCACCGCAGACAAATCACTGGCGGCACATTATGAGAATACAATACTTATAACAGATGGAGAGCCTGAGATACTTTCAAGGGCCGATGGAATTGAGCTGTAGATGTGATATCATATGTCGTCGTTCGTAAGCACGATGACATATTCATTATATCATGGAGAACTCATAAGTTGATTTATATATATAGGAGGATTTTTGAAAATGTCAAAAGCAGATGTAATTGAAGTAGAAGGAACAGTAGTTGAGAAACTTCCAAATGCCATGTTTCAGGTAGAACTTGAGAATGGACACAAGGTTCTTGCTCATATAAGTGGAAAGCTGAGAATGAATTATATAAAGATTCTTCCTGGCGACAAAGTTACAATAGAGTTATCACCATACGATCTTACCAAGGGAAGAATCGTTTGGAGAGATAAATAATAAAAAAATGAATTTCCCTATTGCATTTTATCAATGAAAATGATAGAATGCTAATTCGTAGCGGACTTTTTTTGAAAGGAGAGTTTCTAATGAAGGTTAGAGCATCAGTAAAACCTATCTGCGATAAGTGCAAAGTTATCAAGAGAAAGGGAATCGTTAGAGTTATCTGCGAGAATCCAAAGCACAAGCAGCGTCAGGGTTAATCAAAAAAGGAAAAGAAGTATATGGATGATAGCCCATCCGGAAGTATACTTATTTTCGTGCGTCAGTACATATATCTAATGTACTGTATTATTTAAAAGCGGCTGTGGCATACGTAGATATGCCAATACAATTATAGAAATATACAACTTAGTTGAAGTTTGCGGTGTATGCATTTCACCCCATAGCGTGTGCTATGGGATACATTTGTGGATTCAGCTTAAAAGAAGATTTTACGGAGGTTATTATAATGGCTCGTATTTCAGGTGTTGATTTACCAAGAGAGAAACGTGTTGAAATTGGTCTTACTTATATCTATGGTATCGGACTTCCTTCATCACAGCGTATTCTTAAGGAAGCAAACGTTAATCCTGATACACGTTGCGCAGATCTGACTGACGATGAGGTTAGAAGACTCAGCGAGGTTATCAAGGCAACTCAGGTAGTAGAGGGAGATTTACGTAGAGAGATAGGCTTCAATATTAAGCGTTTACAGGAGATTGCTTGCTATCGTGGTAAGCGTCATAGACAGGGACTTCCTGTTCGTGGACAGAAGACTAAGACTAACGCTAGAACTCGTAAGGGTCCTAAGAAGACTGTTGCTAATAAGAAGAAGTAATATTTATAGAATATATTTGTAAAAAACCATAGGAGGTTTAGGCTAATGGCTAAGCAGGCAACTAAAAAAGTGGCTAAGAAGCGTGTCAGAAAGAGCGTACAGCACGGACAGGCTCATATTCAGTCATCTTTCAATAATACAATTGTTACATTAACAGACGCTGAAGGCAATGCGCTTTCATGGGCAAGCGCTGGTGGATTAGGATTTAAGGGTTCTAAGAAGTCAACTCCATATGCTGCTCAGATGGCTGCAGAGACAGCCGCAAAGGCTGCTGCACCTTACGGACTCAAGACAATCGACGTATTTGTCAAGGGACCAGGTTCAGGAAGAGAGGCTGCAATTCGTGCACTCTCAGCATGTGGTATAGATGTAGTTAGTATCAAGGATGTTACTCCGGTTCCACATAACGGATGTCGTCCACCAAAGAGAAGAAGAGTTTAATTAGAGGAGGTACAAACAAGATGGCAGTAGATAGAACCCCAGTTCTTAAGAGATGCAGATCTTTAGGCATGGAGCCAATGTATCTCGGAATAGACAAGAAGTCAAACAGAAGACCAAACAGATCAAATAGAAAGCAGAGCGAGTATGGACTTCAGCTCCGCGAGAAGCAGAAGGCTAAGTTCATTTATGGTGTACTTGAGAAGCCTTTCCGTAACCTTTATGCAAAGGCTGAGCAGCAGAAGGGATTAACAGGTCCTAACCTCATGACATTACTTGAGCTTAGACTTGACAACATCATCTTCAGATTAGGCTTTGCAAGAACAAGAAGAGAGGCTAGACAGATCGTAGATCACAAGCACGTACTTGTAAATGGCAAGTGTGTAAACATCCCTTCATACTCAGTTAAGCCAGGCGATAAGATCGAGATCAGAGAGAAGAGCAAGTCTCTTCAGAGATACAAGGATATCATGGCTGCAACAGAGGGTGTTCTCGTACCAGGTTGGTTAACAGCAGACAGAGATAACCTCGCAGGTGAAGTTGTAGAGAAGCCAAGCAGAGAGCAGATCGATGTTCCTGTAAATGAGACTCTCATCGTCGAGTTATATTCTAAGTAAGATTTGTTCTTTATTTATACATTTTGTAACTTGGAGTGTAGCATTTTAAAACCCGTAAAGGAGGGGCTTAGATGTTTGAGTTTGAAAAACCAAAAATCGAGATCGTTGAGACTTCAGATGACAACAAATATGGCAAGTTTGTAATCGAGCCTTTAGAGAGAGGTTACGGTATAACACTTGGTAACTCACTTAGAAGAATAATGCTTTCTTCATTACCAGGTACCGCTGTAAGCCACGTTAAGATAAAGGGTGTTTTACACGAGTTCAGCTCAATACCAGGTGTAAAAGAGGATGTTACTGAGATAATAATGAACATCAAGAATGTCGTTATCAAGAATAACTCAGATACATTTGAGCCAAAGCAGGCATACATCGATGTTGTTGGTGAGCGCGTTGTTAAGGCAGGAGATATCAAGGTTGACGGAGATATAGAGATTGTAAATCCTGATCTTGTAATCGCAAACCTTAGTGGTCCGGACGCAAAGCTTGAGATGGAGCTTACAATTGTCAACGGACGTGGATATGTAAGCCTTGACAAGAACAAGGAAGCAGATGCACCAATTGATGTCATCGCTATTGACTCAATCTTCACCCCTGTTGAAAGAGTAAACCTTACAGTTCAGAATACACGTGTTGGTCAGGTTACTGACTATGATAAGTTAACTCTTGATGTATATACAAACGGAGCTCTTGCTCCAGATGAGGCAGTAAGTCTTGCTGCAAATCTTCTGGTAGAGCACTTGAAGCTGTTCGTAGATTTATCAGAGAACGCACGTCTTGTAGATGTTATGGTTGAGAGCACAACAGACGAGAAGGAAAAGGTTCTTGAGATGAATATCGATGAGCTCGAGTTATCAGTTCGTTCATACAACTGTTTGAAGAGAGCTGGCATCAACACAGTTCAGGAACTTATAAACAAGACACCAGAGGATATGATGAAGGTTCGTAACCTTGGTCGTAAGTCACTGGATGAAGTATTAGCTAAGCTTAAGGAGTTAGGCTTATCACTTAATCAGAACGAGGACTAATAGCAGTTCCCGTATACCACTCAAGCTGAATAATAGTAAGCACAGTGAAGACCCGCAAAGGGTATAGGAGGATAATTAAAATGGCAAAGTATAGAAAGCTTGGAAAAGCAAGCGCACAGAGAAACGCATTACTTCGTAACCAGGTAACTCAGTTACTGTATCATGGAAAGATCAAGACAACAGAGGCAAGAGCTAAGGAAGTTGTTAAGATCGCAGAGAAGCTCATCACTTTAGCAGTTGCTGAGAAGGACAACTACGATGAGGTTACAGTTCAGGCTAAGGTTGCTAAGAAGGATAAAGATGGCAAGAGAATCAAGGAAGTTGTAGACGGTAAGAAGGTTACAGTATACGACACAGTTGAGAAGACAGTTAAGAAGGATCAGCCTTCAAGACTTCATGCCAGAAGAGAGATGCTCAAGGTTTTATATCCAGTTGTTGAAGTTCCTACAGATGCTGCTGGTAAGAAGGCCGGTACTAAGAAGATCGACTTAACACAGAAGTTATTCGATGAGTATGGTACAAAGTACGCAGGACGTAAGGGTGGTTACACAAGAATCATCAAGATCGGTCAGCGTAAGGGTGATCAGGCTCTTGAGGTTATTCTCGAGTTAGTATAATCGATTGATATTATACAGATAAATAAACAGGGCTGCAGTACATAGACGTATTAGTTTACGTTCGTGTACGGCGGCCCTGTTTTTTAATAAAATTTAGTGAAATATAGAGATTTCATTGATATAGATTGGAAAGATTATGAGCTTCATAAATGTAAAAGGACTATCTCATAAATTTAATATAAAGGACAAAGACGGCAATAAGATAGGGGAGAACTGGGCAATAAAGGATGTAGATTTTCTTGCCGACAAGGGGGAGATAATCGCGATCCTTGGCAGAAACGGTTCAGGGAAGTCTACGTTTGCAAGACATTTGAATGGACTGCTTGCACCGCATGAGGGTTCGATAGTCATAGGTGGAAAAGACATGGCGGAGATGGGAGAGCTTACATCCGTCAGACGACAGGTAGGAATGGTGTTTCAAAATCCCGATAACCAGATAGTCGGCAACACCCTCGCTGAGGATATAGGATTTGGGCTGGAGAATCTTGGCGTCTCCAGCGAAGATATATGGAAGAAGATAGATGAGATGCTGGAGCTCACAGGGCTCACAGCCTATAAGTATGCTAATACGTCAAGAATAAGCGGTGGACAGAAACAGCGGCTTGCAATCGCATCGTCCATGGCGATGACTCCGGATTGTATAGTGCTAGACGAGGCGACATCCATGCTTGACCCGCAGGGAGCAAAGGATATGCTGGAGCTTGTGCAGAGATTGAACAAAGAAAAGAAAATAACCGTAATAATGGTGACTCACAGGATAGCTGAGGCACTTATGGCGGATAAAGTATACATATTGGATAATAGCAGGATCGTGGCAGAGGGTACATCTGGAGATGTATTCACAGATGTTGACTGGCTTAAGAGCTATGGACTGGAGATACCGGTTGATATGAAGCGTAGGGCCGGAATACCGATCGATATCTGCTATAAATATAAGAACAGGCATATGGATATAAGCAGCGATATGAACAATGCGCAGAGTAATCATGCTGAGGATGAGAAGACTGCAGATAATTCAGAAAAATGTATAGTTGAGCTTCAGAATGTATCATATTCGTATGTGAATGGAAATGAGTCATTTCAGGCGCTTTCTGATATAAACATCAAGATATATGAAGGACAGGTTGTCGCTGTAATAGGGCAGACCGGCTCGGGAAAGAGGACACTGCTTCAAATGATAAATAAGCTGATAGTTCCACAGAGTGGCAAGGTATATCTGTATGATACGGATGTGCAGAGTGTAAGAAATATCAAGGATATCCGCAGGAGGATAGGGTATGTATTTCAGTTCCCTGAGTCCCAGTTGTTTGAGAATACGGTGCTCAAGGATGTAATGTATGGCCCGATAAACTTTGGAATGTCAAAGAAAGAGGCTGAGGATGCTGCCAGAAAGGCGCTTGAGTTGGTGGGAGTACCGGAGAAATATGCGGAGTATTCTCCATTCGAATTGTCCGGTGGTTTGAAAAAGAGGGTGGCAATAGCGGGAATACTGGCATATGAGCCAGACGTATTGATCCTTGATGAGCCTGCATGTGGGCTTGACGGAGAGAGCCGGGAGCAGTTATGGAATCTCGTCAGAAAGCTCAACAGAGAGAAAAATGTGACGATCATACTGGTATCCCACGACATGGAGGATGTGTATGAGATGTCAGAGAGGATTCTGCTTATGGATTGCGGAAAGATCATGTATGATGGAGGGACAGGTGAGTTCTTTGAGGACAGGAGCTTACTTGAACAGTATGGTATAGATGTCCCTGATGGAGCTAAAATGTAGAGCGGTATTGGCTATTCAGTTGAGCACTAATGATGCCCGGATAGGAGATTTAAGGATGATACGAGATATTACAATAGGACAATATTACAGTGGCAACTCTGTGATACATAGAATGGATCCGAGAACAAAGCTTGCAATAACATTTCTATATGCCATATCGCTGTTTCTTTGCAAGGACTGGATCATGATACTTGCCGCAACGGCATTCCTCTGTATATATGTGGCGGTGAGCAGGGTGCCGATAACATACATTTGCAGGGGACTGAAGGTCATATGGATGTTTATTCTGTTTACAGCAATATTCAGCGTGTTCAACGGGGACGGACGGGTACTTTGGAGCTGGCACAGACTTCGCATAACAGATAACAGTGTGATGACTACGGTGCTTGTGGTTATACGCCTTGTATACCTCATAATAGGCTCATCTGTCATGACGTACACTACAAGACCGATGAATCTGGCAAATGGACTGGAGAGCAGTCAGGGATTCTTGAAGAAAATAAAGGTTCCGGTGTCTGATATGGCCATGATGCTTATGATCGCATTGCGATTTATCCCGATATTTATGGAGGAGCTGGATAAGATCATGAAGGCACAGCTTTCCAGAGGTGCGGACTTCGAGAGTGGCAATATATTCAAGAGGATAAAGAGTTATGTACCTGTATTTGTACCATTATTTGTATCGGCGATAAGGAGGGCCACAGATCTTGCCCAGGCCATGGATGCCAGATGTTTTGACGGCAGCGAAGGCAGGAGCCGCATGAATCCGTTAAAATACAGTGGAACAGACTATGTAAGTTATGCTATAGTGTTGGTGTATCTGGGATGCATGATAGTATACAGATGTGTGATGTAGGAAATCCTGCAATCTTATTTCGGGATACATGCGCACTTCGGGATCAAAAGTCGTTTGTATATAGATTTGTTTTAAACATTACAGAGTCAATGACGATCGGGCTTGATTAAGAATTGGAGCGTAATTCAGATACATCGATAATATAGAAAAGGATACGGATGTGTCAGATACATCCCTAGTATGAATATGAAGAGAGTAAAATTGATCGTAGCCTACGATGGAACAAATTATTGTGGATGGCAGGTTCAGATAAATGGAATAACGGTTGAGGAAGTCCTGAATAAGACACTCAGCGAGCTTTGTCATGAGGATATAAAGGTTATAGGAGCCAGCAGAACGGATTCCGGTGTACATGCACTGGGAAATGTGGCGGTGTTCGACACTGAATCAGGAATACCTGGAGAGAAGTTTTCATTTGCGCTTAATCAGCGGCTCCCGGAAGACATAAGGATACAGGAGTCATGCCAGGTGGCTGACGATTTTCATCCGAGATATTGTGACACGATCAAGACATATGAATACAAGATATTAAACAGAAGATTTGATATGCCGACGGAGCGTCTTTACTCGACATTCGTCTATTATCCACTTGATATAGATAAGATGAAGCGGGCTGCGGCAGTACTGGTTGGGGAGCATGATTTCAAGAGCTTCTGTTCATCAAGGTCTCAGGTGGAGAATACAGTCCGTACAATAACAGATATAACCATAGACAAGGCGGGCGACATGATACATATAAGGATCAGCGGCAATGGTTTCTTGTACAATATGGTCCGCATCATAGTGGGAACTTTGATGAAGATAGGTCTTGGAATCTGGCCGGAGGACTGTATGGAGTCAATACTTGAGGCTAAGGATAGAACGAAAGCTGGTCCGAAAGCCGAGGCCAAGGGGCTTACTCTTGTGGAGATAAAATATCTGTAGACGTATAATATTTGCCAGGATAAGATAAAATTGCTAATAATATATTGGCAGTTCATAAAACAGCGTGGTTATATTTTGTATATAATAATTTGGAAAAGTGGACTTGAAATAATCTAGAAATAAGAATGAAAAGTGGAAAACATCTAGCAAAACAGTGGAAAATAGATGAAAAACATTGTGTGAAATGCACAAAAAATAATGAAAACAAGAGCCAATCATGTTATAATTACATTGAAATGCTGATACATGACGGATATGTCAGGAATTGTTTCGAAGTGTTCGGAATATTTCAAGGTGTTTCAGTGAAGATAACATGATTGGCTTTTTTTATTTCGATTTTAGGAGGGCAAACGATGGCAAGATTTACATTACCAAGAGATTTATATCACGGAAAAGGTGCTTTGGAGGCACTCAAAACATTCAAGGGTAAGAGAGCTATGGTCTGTGTTGGAGGCGGATCCATGAAGAGATTTGGATTCCTTGACAGGGCAGTTCAGTACCTTGAGGAAGCTGGAATGGAAGTTAAGTTATTTGAGGGAATTGAGCCAGATCCTTCAGTAGAGACGGTTATGAAGGGTGCAGCAGCCATGCTTGAATTTGAGCCAGACTGGATAGTGGCCATCGGCGGTGGTTCACCTATAGATGCAGCAAAGGCTATGTGGATAAAGTATGAGTATCCTGATGCGACATTTGAGGATATGTGTAAGGTATTTGGAATACCTGAACTTAGAAAGAAAGCTCATTTCTGCGCTATTTCTTCAACATCAGGAACTGCAACAGAGGTTACCGCGTTCTCGATCATCACAGATTATGAGAAGGGAATCAAGTATCCGATAGCTGATTTTGAGATTACACCTGATGTTGCGATCGTAGATCCTGAGCTGGCAGAGACCATGCCTCAGAAGCTGGTTGCTCACACAGGTATGGATGCCATGACACATGCAATCGAGGCTTATGTATCGACAGCAAACTGCGATTTCACAGATCCACTGGCACTTCATGCCATCAAGATGATCCAGAATGATCTGGTTGGATCATATAACGGAGACATGGAGAAGCGAGACGCAATGCACAATGCACAGTGTCTTGCAGGTATGGCATTCTCCAATGCGCTTCTCGGAATAGTTCATTCGATGGCTCACAAGACCGGAGCAGCATTTGCTGACTATGGCGCACATATCATCCACGGAGCAGCAAATGCAATGTATCTGCCAAAGGTTATAGCTTTCAATGCAAAGGATGAGACCGCAAAGGTTCGTTACGGAGAGATAGCGGACTTCATGGGACTTGGCGGTGAGACACTCGACGAGAAGGTAGACCTTCTTATTGCGTATCTGCGCAAGATGAATGACGAGCTGAACATTCCTCATTGTATCAAGAATTACGGATCTGACAGCTATCCATGTGAGCAGGGCTTTGTTCCGGAGGACGTATTCCTTGAGAGACTTCCTGAGATCGCTGCAAATGCGATACTTGATGCATGTACAGGCTCCAACCCAAGACAGCCAAGCCAGGAGGAGATGGAGAAGCTGCTGAAGTGCTGCTACTATGACACAGAGGTGGATTTCTAAATAAAAGATAGTATTTACAGACAGAAGAATGAATGATAATATGGTATCCGGCGGTGCACATGTATCGCCGGATATTTTTGTTGAAAAAATAGTTGACAACAAAATGTAATTATAATATACTTGCAAAGTATGCGAAGTTTATAAGTGTGTTTCGAACCAATGCCCCGGTAAGGAATGTGCTGAATATACATTAGTAAAGAAGATTATAAAAGAATAATTTAGGAGGTACCACGATGAAGAGCTTTATGGCAAGCCCATCAACAATAGAGAGAAAGTGGTATGTAGTTGACGCTACAGGACATACTTTAGGTCGTCTTGCATCAGAGATCGCAAGCATTTTAAGAGGAAAGAACAAGCCAACATATACACCACACATTGATACAGGTGATTATGTAATAGTAGTAAACGCTGACAAGATCCAGGTAACTGGTAAGAAGTTAGATCAGAAGGTATACTACAACCACTCAGATTATGTAGGTGGTATGAAAGAGACAACTCTTCGTGAGAAGATGGCTAAGAAGCCAGAGGATGTTATCTACCTTGCAGTTAAGGGAATGCTTCCAAAGGGACCACTTGGCAGAGAGATGATCACAAAGCTTCACGTATACGCTGGTGCAGATCACAAGCATCAGGCACAGAAGCCAGAAGTATTAGAGATTAAGTACTAAGAAGGAGGAGATTAACAGATGGCTAAGACAACAAAGTTCTATGGAACAGGAAGAAGAAAAAGCAGTATCGCCAGAGTTTACATCACTCCAGGTACTGGTAAGATCGTTATAAACAAGAAGGATATGGATGAGTACTTTGGCCTTGATACACTCAAGGTTATCGTAAAGCAGCCACTCGTTGCTACAGGCACAGAGGGCAAGTACGATGTACTCGTTAACGTATGTGGTGGTGGTTTCACAGGTCAGGCTGGAGCTATCAGACATGGTATTTCAAGAGCACTCCTTGAGGTTGATGCTGAGTACAGACCAATCCTTAAGAAGGCTGGATACCTTACAAGAGATCCAAGAATGAAGGAGAGAAAGAAGTACGGTCTCAAGGCCGCTCGTCGTGCTCCACAGTTCTCAAAGAGATAAGGAACGATCAAATTCAGATTTTCAAGAACCCGCAGAAATCAAGTGTTTCTGCGGGTTTTCTTTATTTTGCGCCGGCGCAAAAACCACCCAAGAATGCCCTATTTTTTCGCTACTAGTAACACACTAGAAACACACTAGTAACACTCTACAAGGTGTCATGTGCATGACACTTCTTTATATTTTTTCGTAGTTCTGGCTTAGATTTTGACCAGAACTGAGATGTTCCATCCTCATACACAAAACCATCCTTGAGCGTGACTGTGTAGCCTTCCTTAGTGCTGCCGGTAAGCGTTCTGATCATTCTTCTGTATTTATCAGCGATCTGCATCCTGTCAAAGATCTCCACCTGATTACCTGCAACAAGCCGGCAGATATATTCATTTAGGCTCAGGCCGCTGTCTGCAGCGAGAGCTTTCCATTCCTCTTTTGTGCCCTTAGGGACCTGAAGTGTTATCCTGTCATATTTAGTTTTTGCATAGTTGTTTTTATATATTGATCTACTCATATCTTATTTATCGCCTCCAGCTTTAACGGCAGCTCTATATGCGTGTATACGCTCTCTGTGACTCCCTGGCCCTTATGTCCGACTATCGACCTTACGATTCGTTCATCGACTCCGGCGGCGGTTAAGAGGGACACACATGTGTGTCTTGCATCATGCGGCCTATGGCCTTCATATACCGGATCCTTTTTCCCTTCAACAACGATAAATTTTCCAAAACCGAGCTGAATCATGAGAGGAATCCAGTAGGAGTCATAATAGTTCTGATAAGTAAAAGGTTCCTCATCTGGTGTACAGATAAGGTTGTCGCAGTCCTTTGCCATCCAATATTCAAATAAAGGGTATATTTTGTCTGCGATTGGAACTTCCCTGATTCCTGCATTTGTTTTTGATTCCTTCACATAGAACCATCGTTCATCCATGTGTATATCTTCTTTCTTAAGCTCCAGGAGCTCGCCTATACGCACACCAGTGTATATAAGGATCAATACAACAGATAAATAGTAGTTGGACTTGTACAGGCTCCAGAGGGTCGTTATTTCGCGTTTCATGAATGGCGTTCGTTTGATAGAGTTCGGGTTTCCTGGCTTAGATATATCGACATACCTGACCATATCCCTTTTATCCTGTGGTACAATCTCATGGATCACAGCGTAGTCATACACAAGTCCAAATAAGATTTTCAATTTTTTCAAGGTAGGTGTATTTTTACCACTTTTATCAACAACCTTCTGCAGGTGATCCAGCTTTATCTGACGTATTGGCATATCCTTGATATCATCACACAATGCATAAGCCGCCTTATATCCACTGATGTTTGACTTGCTTACGTTCTCGAAGTGTATATCAGACCACTTATCATAGACCTCGGCAAAGGTGATAGTATCGTGGTGTAGATCATAGGTATCCTTATTATATTCGACCAGAGCGGTCAAAGCTTGCGCCCGGGTTTCGTAGTAGCCAATAAAGCTGTAGATAGGATATGATTTTCCTCGTTCTTCATCAAATGTCCAGCCTACAGTCTTACGTGCCGCCCACGGCTTGCGACGTTTGCCGGACAGCTTGTACACAGAGCCAAAACCGTTTGCATTTCTCATATCAATCATCCTTCCTAAAAAAGGGCATAAAAAATAAGCCCTGTTAAAATCAGAAGGCTTATGATATAATCATATTGCGTTTTGTGACTATTCATAAGCCTATGTTTATGGGTAGCGTATCCTCCGGGTGTTACCAGCACCTGGGGGATTTTTTATTTAATTTTGAACTGGTAACAATTTGTAACCGATTCATCACCGACCAGCGTTTGAACTAGGGTACAAATTGCACCCTAGTTGGTGACAATTTGTCACCGACTCATATCGTACTGTCCATGCTTAAGGATCCATAGGCACCTGAGAGCTCCGACGCAAGGTACAAGAGCCACAACAAAGTAGATCAGGAAGAATCCTGGCATATCAAAGACAATAAGAGATATCAATGCTGCCATAAAAAGTATGCTGCCAGCACACTCACATATGGTCTTAATTGTTTTCACCTTACGTTTTGTGTATAACTTGTCATTGTATGTGATAGTAATCATAATACCAACTCCTTAATTGCGCCGGCGCAATCTAGTTAGATGCCTGTTTTAACAGGGCATCTGTAAGCACTTTAGAAAAGTTTACATTATTCTTTTCGCCGTAGGTATTGAGCCATGCCGGAATAGTTATATTCTTGCGAATGGACTTACTTCCATATCGTTCTGAATAGGCATCAATATCTAATACAAGAAAATTGGCAAATGATCCTTCAGGAATGGTAATAGATGATGGATCACTTGGACGTGGGAAACTATGACCATCTTCAAGTTCTCCGAGGATCCAGCCAGATGCGGCATCCTGTCCCATTTCAATAGCCTCAGCAAGACTATCTCCCTCGGTAACACATCCCGGAAGATCTGGCACCTCAACGGTATAACCTTCACCATCTTCAAATGGTGTAAATATTGCTTTATATACTAACTTCATAATAAAACCCCTTTCTATGTGTAACCAGCAGGGCTTATTTAAGCCCTGCCTGTTTCAATATTGAATTTGCTGTTCCTTTGCTTACATCACCTTTATGTATTGGAACTGTAACCTTACCAGGTTTGTTAGGGTGTTTGTACTGCCTGTGTGAGCCAACCTGCTTGACTGCAATCCAACCATCTTGGAGAAGAAGTTTTTCAAGTTCTCTGACTGTCATTTCTTACCTCCTTATGATTATATTATACGCACTATGCGTATAAAAGTCAAGAGAAATATGCGTATAATACGCATTTTTTGAGCTTTCCTCTCAGCTCCACAACCTTTCCAATGATCCTCACCGGGTTAGTTGCTACCTCTTCCTCAGTGAACATCATTGGCTCGTGGCATATTATTTATTCCTTATTCTTTATGTATAAAGTAACCTGAACACCAAAATCATGATCTTTTCTTGATATAGTATATTTACCGTCATCATTCTCACGTATGATCTTAAATGGACCTCCGTATATTTCGGCAAAGGCATATACAATAGTGCCAGAATCCAAAAGACGTTTTACTTTTGCACACTTCTTGGATGGAACATATCCAACATGTGTGTAATCCACATAAACAGCGATGGCATCGGGGTCGTATTGATTATCTGGCTCTGGAATTAATTTAGCCTCGCCGCCGCCGTTTTCATATTTATAGATAGGCTCATCTATCATACCTAACTCAACGAGTTCCCCTTTGGTCATATCCCAAAAATAATCTTCGCTAAGAATATCGTAAAAATTCTCTTTTCTAAAACTGGTTCCAGAAACTTTAAAATCGTAGTCATCATCATAGTCAGGCATTACAAAGCCGGTTTTCTCGGGCTCATTCACAGAATCAGTTGCATCGGCTTGAACTTGAGGCTCAACAACTTGAGGCTCCGCAACTTTAGACACTTGAACCTGAGGTCCTGATATCTTGTGTTCAGTAGATGGCAGCGGTTGAGTGGTTTGAGGCTCTGGAATCACAGGAGTTTGAACTCTCTGAGGTTCCTGCATGATCTGCGATGGTGCTGGAGCTGGAATTTGCGGCTGCGCATATGTCATTGCTGCAGGCATGGCGGACGGTGCCATAAATGGCGGAACGGGATTCGATGATGGCAGTATCGGGGTTCCGTGCTTTAGCACCCACTTGCCGTGAAGATACATGCACGTGAATACGATGGCAAGGATGAAAAACAGCAACAACCATAACGAAACATTCCAAAATGCTACAAAAAATGCTATAAAAGATACGAAAGCCAATGCACCAAATAAAGTGGTTTTACCTTTCAAGGCTTTTTTTAAATAACTTTTCTTTTTGTACATAAAATCATACATAATAATCCCCTCCTATAATTTCCCTCTTAATTCCACAACTTTCCCAATGATCCTCACCGGCTTGGTTGCTACCTCTTCCTCTGTGAACATCATCGGCTCGTACTTACTATTTAAAGATACAAGAGCCAGGCTCGTGGCATATTTGACAAGTCTCTTACATGTGGCATCATAGCCATTGACCATTGCAATGACAATATCACCTGAGTCTGCATCTTCCTGTTGTCTTACAATGACAACATCACCGTCACATATTCGTGGCTCCATGCTGTCGCCCTTGATCTGCAGAGCGAAGAAGTCACCAGTCTTTGCCATATCCTCCGGAATCTCTTCGGTGTCTATGATTTCAGTTACTGCATTGATCGGGATACCAGCGGCAACACGACCGAGAACCGGGATTTTCCGAGCCTGTATTGCTTGCGATTGTTGGGGAGTATTAACTTCAACCTTTCCATCTAATAGAGCAAACAAATCATCAAAATCCATATTCATACCTTGGGCAGCTTGCCGAATACATTGAATGGATGGGGATATCTCTTTTCCTGTTTTTGGATGTCTGTTTTTCTCTAATAAAGAGATATAGGCCTTACTTATTCCACTACGCTCAGAGAATGCATCCATACTGAGAGCATGGTCGTTTCTGTATCTTTTTATAATGTCACCAAGTGTCATTCGATCACCTCCGTTGTTTAGTATATTGTACAACGACAGTAAAATAATGTCAAACATTTTGAACAAAAGTTATTGACTTTGAATGTTCAATATGTTAAACTACACAATGTCAAACAAATTAGACAAAAAGAAAGGAGGCTGAAAAGTGGAATATAGAGTCAAGGAGATCCGAGAAAGTGCTGGAATAACACAGGAAGACTTAGCTATGAAGTCAGGGGTATCCAGAACGATCATATCGGGTCTTGAGAGCGGAACAATAAAGGAAACATCGACACGAACACTTAGAAAAATAGCGGATGCACTTGGCAAAAGTGTAAGCGAGTTATTTTTTTAATTACAGCGTCTAACATGTTAAACACGTGGGCTAGAACAACGGAGGTGAGAAGTAATTGGAATACAAAGAGTGGGAAACACAGAGAAATGCAGCTCTCGATGAGTTCAGAAAATTCATAAAGACGCTGCCATCAAAGGGATTCACAGTGAAACAGCTTGAGATGATCGGCAACAACGCACAGGACGAAGTCCAGCGCGTCATTGCCGATATAGAGAATCGGTTAGTGCTTACTGAAGATCTGAGCGACCTTCTTAAATAGTGGAAAGGAGAATGAGAATGTTCAACATGGAGAAGTTAGACGAAACAATTGAATACATAGAGGACTCGATAATGGACAGCGGAGCATCGGCGGAGACTATAGCCGCCCTGGCGAGCTTGGTGCAGGCCAGGACGGTAGCTGAATCACATGTTCACTACAACAAAGATGTGGTCATAGACCCGGAGGAAATTGGTCGGACTATTAAACAGATCACTCAGTAGAGGAGAGAGTTCAATGACACCAACTATAGCATTGGCGACAGCAATAGTATATATCACATCTGCGATTGCAATAGCCGTTATGAGAAAGCTGGATAGAAGTAAAAAATGGTATCCGCCGTATGTCATAACGATATGCGTGATTTATACGATGTTCATATATTGGTACACAAAATAGAATGGTGCAGAATTTGGCTCTGGCGGGAGCCTGTAAGGGAAGTATAACACAAGAATTCAAAGGAGAGAAAAGATGGGAAACACAAAATGGAAATTACCGATAATAATCGGCACCGGAGTGATAGCAGTAGCGCTCATGGTAGTGCTTGGTATTCAGAGCTCACAGAACAGGGCGATAGCCTTGGAGGAGCAGGTGAATACGGCATCATCAGATATAAAAGTCCAGGAAAAGCGAAGGGTTGACCTTGTATACAATCTTGCAGACTGCGTGAAACAGTACGACACGCATGAATCAGAGACGCTAAAAGCTATAGTGGATGGGCGGGGAAATTCCGCAGGAGACATTGAAAATGTTACTACAGCCATCACGGCGGTAGCCGAGGCGTACCCGGAATTGAAGTCGAATGAGAACTACAAGACATTGATGAACGAGCTGTCAATGACTGAGAATCTGATAGCTGAGTACCGGAGTAACTATAACAAGCAGGTCAAGGAATATAAAAGATATGTGAGAAAGTTTCCATCTAGGTTATTCCTGGGAATGCTTGGGTATGAGGTACAGGAATATGAATACCTTAACTACAATGCGCCTGTTGATGCTCCACAGGATCTGTTTACAGAGGAGTAGCGTATGAATTTTGAGATCACAAAGCGAGAGGTCCTTGCAAGTATTTCGATAATTGCGGTGATGATCATGATAGGTATCTTTATTTCAAACAAGATATCCGAACATCAGATGGACGAGAACGAGCAGTATAACAAAGCAGTCAAAATAAATAGCCAGGAGCTGCTTCAATACGGCATGGACACCAACGTTGGTAATGCATTTGTATATGGAGAGCTTAAAGCAGTTGATTCAGTTACATACCCGGAGCTTGGCGGGGAATATATGTATGTGAAAAAGGTTAAGGAAATTTACACACAGCATACACGGACAGTAACGACCGTTGACGGCAATGGGCGAACACATACCACAACACAAACATACTGGTCGTGGGATGCCGTGAGCAGTGAGGATATCAAGTGTAAAGAAATAACCTTCTGTGGAGTGAAATTCCCCTCAAATAAGGTTGCGCTCCCCTCAAAGAAATACATCAACACGGTAAATGAATCATATTACGTGAGATACAACTACTACGGTATAGGTACGAGCTATACAGGAACGATTTATACAAAGCTTATGAACGGCACAATTTCAGATAACAGCAGATTCTTCAACGGCTCAAACATAGAAGAGACAATCGACCATCTGGAGTCAGGTGTTGGAACTGTGATATTTTGGATCATTTGGATTATAGCGACAATCGCCCTGGTGTACGGATTCTACTATTTGGGGAATGACTGGCTTAAGTAATCAACAGGGGTACAATCTGTACCCCAGAAGGAGTGTAGATATGGAATATGTAGTAATGGCTGCCGGTGCGTTTGCAGGAGTGTTGGTATATCACATCTTGGCCGACATATACAAAAGATGCAAGAGGCGCAAAGCGGAGAAAGAGTGGCGCAGAGAAGCACGGAAATTCCGTGAGCATGCCATAGGAGCAGAGGAGGATGAGTGATGTTCATACTTAATAAAGACTGCAACGATGTGTACAACACGGATCACATTGTGAACATATATCGGGATGAGTGCACAATAAAGGTTTGTGCTGGCACAGCTACACGAGGAGGAGTTCTTGGCAAATACAATAACTATGATGATACACAGCTCGCATATAGCATGCTGATAAATGGTCTTAGACAGAATAATGGAGTGTTTGTTATGCCGAGTGACAAGGATCTTCTTATAAAAGCTACGGTATACCACCATCCTACAGGCAAGAAAACGAAAGGACATGGTGGTTCATGAAACAGAAGAGTATCAAAAGCATAAGACAAGAATTCCGTAAGGGCGGCGTATTCTACACGCCCCCAGAGCTCGCCAAAAAGCTTAAGGAGTATGTTGACATAAGCGTAAAAACTGTATACGACCCAACCTGTGGCGCTGGAAATTTACTGCGGGTATTTGACGATGACGTAGAAAAATACGGACAGGAGATTGATGCGGAGCAGCTACACGGAATAGATATTCCAAACTTCCACGGGGCAGCAGGTAACACACTAATGTGCGATGCGTTCCCAGACATGAAGTTTGACTGCATCGTGGCAAATCCGCCGTTCTCGGTCAAGTGGGAACCGGACAAGCTGGCTGATGATCCAAGATTCAGCGCTGCGCCGGTGATGGCACCGCCGTCGAAAGCGGATTGGGCATTTATGCAGCACATACTATATCATCTCTCAGATGAGGGAGTGGCTGTTGCCCTGGAGTTCCCTGGAATACTGTACAGAGGGCAGAGAGAAGGCAAGATCCGGCAGTGGTTCATAGAGAACAACTACATAGATAGAGTTGTCAATGTCCCCGGAAATACATTTGAGGACACAGCAATAGCCACATGCCTGATAGTGCTGAGAAAGAACCGCACGACTACAGACATAGTGATAGAGAACGATGGAATGAGCCGCCCTGTTCCCCTAGAAGAGATAGCGCAGAACTCATATGTCTTATCGCCAAGCACGTACGTGTCACAAGAGCCTGAAAGCGTAAGCATAGATCCTGATCAAGTAAAGTCGGATGCTAGAAAAGGCTTTCTTGAGAATCTACGGACGACGTTGGATGTCGAGGTGCTTGTTAGCAGTCTTGACGGAGGAAGTATACAGCCATTTATCGACGATATCAAAAAGATCGTAGCGGAATACGACATGCAACAGGAAGGAGAATAACCATGGAAGAAAAAACAGACGGAAACCGAATCACAGTAAACGAAGCGGCTAGATTGATGCAGGTGTCCCCACAGTTCATCAGAACGGGACTCCAGCGAGGACAGCTCCCAATTGGATATGCAGTTAAGAACAAGAGTAAATGGTGGTACTACATCTCGAAAGCAAAGCTTGAGGAGGCTATTGGATTGAGGGTGTAGTCCAGGACCTTTTCATCCGGGAGGCAGCAGCTGCTGTAGGCGGTTCGACTCCGCAAAGGTTCTCTATTGTCAGCGCGGACAAAAATACAAGGAGGTGACGATACATTGCAAAGAGCGCCACCAGAAGGAGAAAGAAAATGATGAAGAACAAAGAAATCAAAAAAAGAAGAGCAATAAAAAATGCAATACTCTACACCGTGGTTGGAGCAGCGCTGCTGTCGGCAATCATGTCACTGTACAGCCTGCTCCGCATGGCGTGGAGTTGGAAAGAATTTGCTGTGCTCATGCCGGTGTTCCTGATCAGCGTAACAATACTTATTCTGTTCTTCTATGCAAATGACGGTTTCGTGGATGACTACGAGATCATGATGTATTACGACGAGGAGGATGAGCTGGATGAAGATGAGTGAGGCACTTGCGTACAGAGCCGGATCAGATCACATACAGATAATCAGAGCCGGCAACATGGTATTCACAGGCTATAAGACTTCACTGGAATTCATCAGAGGTGGCGCGAAGCTTGCCGAGCCGGGAATCACAGGAGATGAAGAAGTAAAGCAGTATGACTGCCACCTTGAGATCAAGCATAGGGATTATGAACGGCTTGGACTCATGAAACCCATTCGGCCGGACATGGACATGCCGTATAAGTTTCAGGACTTGATGCTGACCATGTGGTACAGGATTGAAATATAAAAAAAAGACAAGCGTCTGCAAACGCCTGTCAGGGTGAAAAAGTAAAAATATATACTGTTTATATTTTATCACCCAGCACTTAAAAAAGCAAGGAAAACAGGGACTTGAGCGCCCTGTTTGATACTTGATTAAGTTATTAATCTTATGACAAAAGAGGGTGATTACATAGTGAGGAGAAAGACTTACACCTTCCGGAAGAGACGGATCATAGAGGTGGAGGAGTTCCACGATGGCAGGTATGGGCACCCGGGAGGAAAGAGAAAGCCGAGAGGCAAGCCCACACCCGAGCAGGCGGCAATCATCAACCATCAGAACAAGGTGAAGAGATGCAGGCACAAGCTCCTTGAATACTTCAGTCCGGGTGATACCTTCATCACCCTCACCTACGAGAAGAGGAACAGACCGCCCACCATGAAGGAGGCGATAGCCCACTTCGGGAAGTTTATCCGGAAGGTGAAAACAGAATACAGAAAGAGAGGGCAAGAGCTCCGCTGGATCCGCAACATCGAACAAGGGACCAAGGGAGCGTGGCACATACACCTTGTGGTGAACGAGATAGGAGACACGACATCGATCATCAAGAGTCTGTGGGATAAGGGTGGTATATATGCTGAGCAGATCAGACTATCGGACAAGATATATGATGACGATTTCTCAAAGCTGGCCGCTTACATGACCAAGGATGAGAACACCACAGAGGAGAAGGCAGATGGCACCATGTCAAAGCCGAGGATAAGACAGTCCTCATATTCCACATCCCGGAACATGCCACTGCCAGAGCCGAAGGTGGACAAGCTGCTCCACTGGAAGAGAGAACCGAAACCAAAAAAGGGCTACGAGATCATAAAAATCTATGAGGGCATCAATCCGGTAACGAGCTATTCATACCGGAGATACACGATGAGGAGGCGGTGTTAAATGGAGCGCATACACATACAGATAGACAGCGCCCAGACAAAAGAGACGGACAAGCATTTCAAATACACGCTTGAGCATATCGAGAGTGGACGGACCGCAAAGCTTGAGGGATATGGACAGATACACGGAACCTATCACGCAGCCACGATAGCGGCCATCACGGCGGCACTGTCAAGGTTCACCCGCTCATGCGAGATAGAGATCATCGCAGACGATGACTTTGTTCTTACGATGATGACCAAAAACCTGGCACGCTGGGCGCTGGATGGCTACACAACGACAAAGGGTAAGGATGTGGCGAATAAGGAGCTGTGGGAACAGCTCTGGCCACTGTATATGAAACACAATATAACAACACGAAAGGATGGTTAATATGTTTGAGAGATTTGGCGAATTAGAAAGTTACAAAGAGATCAATACACTGGCGGAGAACCTGTTCAACGAAGGGGACGAGCTGAGCCTTCATGCGCTGGCGAAAGAAAATGGAATCCCAAAGGACTTCGTGGACATGTACCTGCAGGGAGATATCCCGGAGCTTGTGGATGCACAGACCGCAGCCGTTGGAAAACTTGATATTGAGATACAGGAGCTTAAGCCGCAGACGATCATGAAGGACTGGGCCGAGTACATCAAGGTTCAGGCGATGGAGCATGAGGACATAGCAATCAAGGTGAGAGAGAAAGGCAAGAGTCTGAAGGGATGCATAGCAGAACTACTCAAGTGGTCATTTGGACACCAGACAGAGATAGACAAGGATATCTTGAAGGCAGCAGGTGTATCGGCAAGCAAAGTGACACTTGGTATTCCAGGCATGGCCGAGGCGAAGAAGATCATAAAAGAATATTATCTCGGAAAGTAGGTGGACAGGGTGAAGAAGAAAGCGATAGAGAGGGTGCAATATATCCCGGCTGTGAGGGCGAATAAGTCATACGCATACACCGCATCAGTGGTCGTGGCGGATATATCCGGGGTGGAACACCTGCTTATAGACATATATACAAACACCAAGGAGGGGCGAAAACGCCCTAAGGTGCGTCTTGCTTATACAAGGACCGACTGGGGCATATACCGCATAGGCACAGGCGAGTGGAGCGCGGGATCATGCTACAGTGCCGACTACAGTGAAGAAGTATGGCATGAGGATGATGAACCCCGGCAAGCAAAGACGTTCATTCCCACAGATGGCGAGAATCTAATAAAACACTGGACAGAGTATAGCGATCCGTACGAAGACTGGGTTCAGGCACTCATGTCGTTTGAAGATAAAATCAAATGGAATCGACAGGAAAAGCGGTACAAGAACAGGCAGGACAGACTTGCCGCAAGGCAGGCAGACACCCCACCACTTCCAAACGATCTTAAGGCTTGGGCTGAGCGCAGAATGTTTCAATCCCATTTTCTGTACTACAAGAGACATGGAAGGTATGCAGATATATGCTGCTCAGCATGTGGCCAGGTATCAACCGTATGCACAAAAAGGTCTGAAACATACGAAGGACAGTTTGAACGAATAGTATATCCAAAGCATGGTACTGCAGGCACATGTCCACGCTGTCACAAAAGCGGCGAATGGATGGCTCAGGGTAAGACTAAAGGCGTGTACGACATAACAAAGTATGTGTATGTAGGCCAACAGTACAAAGACAATGGTGCAGTTATAAGGCTGGTTGAGATAGATAAAATGATAACTCTTGACATTGTGCTTGAGGGTGACAAGGAGATCATGACAGGGGCAAAGGAGATCTTAAGTGTAAACGAGATAGTCAGAGAGTACATAGAACCAGGGAAAAAGCCACAGAGAGACTTCCACAAATACAATTGCTGGGCACAGAGAGACTATTGGGATGACTGCAACCTGTCTGGAATAGCAAACATAACATTACATGATGGTCTTGTATACGATAAGACATGGAACGAACTGGCAGACACCTGCCTTAGATATTCCGCGGCAAAGGAATATATGCAGGGCAAGGTCGGAAATCTCATAAACTATGCAGAGCGGTATATGCAGTATAAACAGCTTGAGTTTCTGGTAAAGGCAGGATTTACGAAGCTGGTTGACGAAATGGTAGATCACTACTGTGGCTGGATCTCAGACGGGAATGCTGCGAATCCGGCAGGCTTCCTCGGGATATACCCAGAACGGGTGAAACTCTTACAGAGCGAACAGGGAGACACGGAGCTTTTAAGAGTCCTGCAGAGGGAAAAGAAAGCACAGGCACACTACAGCGATGAGGAACTTGAAACATACAGAATCTTCCAAAACTACGGAAGTTTGTCAACAATGCTTGAACACATGAGCATTATCAAGCTCAAGCACTACATAGAGAAAATCTCGGGTGCAGATATCGGAGCTGGAATGTGTGCAAATGCTCACGCCTGGGTGATGCAGCAGCTTAGGAGATATGGTGACTATATACACATGAGGCAGCAGTTGGGGTATGACCTTACAAACACTATATACCTTTTCCCTAAGGACCTCAAAACGGAGCATGACAAGCTGGTGCTTGAGGTGAACAAGGTTAAGGCAGACAAGCGGAAACAGGAGGTCAATGACAGATTCCCAGACATCAAGAAACATTACAGAGGTATCAGAAACAGATACTACTTCGAGAATGACGAGTATATCATCCGGCCGGCAAGGTCAGCCGCTGAGATTGTGGATGAGGGTAGAACACTTCATCACTGTGTTGGTGGTGATAGTTATCTCACAAAACACAACACCGGCAAGAGTTACATCCTGTTCCTGAGATTCAAGAAAGACCAGGATGCACCATACATCACGATTGAAATAGACGACACGAAAATACTGCAGTGGTATGGAGCATATGACGAGAAACCTGATAAGGAGAACATAGACAATTTACTAAAAGAATATGTCGCATGCCTTAAGGGCACTGCAGTAGCGATCACAGCATAGGAGGGTATATATGGAATACATACAGATGACACTTGATATGTGGATGGAGACGAAGAGAAAACTCAATGCTGAGCTCCTTGGAGTCCGCCGGAGCTTCGTCAAGATCGGATACCTGCTTAGACAGATAGACGAGTCTAAAGGTTATGAGAATGACGGATATAAGTCAATAGCAGACTTTGCCAAAGGTGAATATGGCATGGAGGGATCAACTGTGAGCCGCTTCATGTCCATCAACCGAGAGTATTCGATAGATGGATACTCACAGGAACTTAAACCGGAATATGAAGACTTCAAGCGCTCACAGCTTGAAGAGATGCTTAAGCTTTCGGAGCCGGACAGAAAGATGATCACAGCAGACACGGCAAGAGCCGATATCAGAGAGCTCAAGGCATTCAACAAGGAAACACCGGCAGCAGGTGAGGCAGATGATATAGACGAACTCATAGAGCAGTTCTTTAAGGACAATAAGGCCGAGCTTGTAACAATTTATAGCAGCAACAGCATCCTGGATGACACAAGACAGATAGCTGAGATTGTTAATCCATCCGGAACCAGGTCATACAGGAAAGGGATGTATTTCCTGATGATGCATGAGAATGCGCTTAAGATCAAGAAGTTCGGCGGTGCTCCGGTTGATATGACATGGGAAGAGTTTGTCACCCGAATGATAAATATATTCGGTGAGGACTTCAACCCTCAAATATATGGCACACACTTTGGAGAGGAGGAAGCGAGTGAACAGGATAATGCAGATGTGGCAGCAGATCAGAGAGAAGAGAGCAAGAAGACAGAGGATACGCCGCTGGCACAGGAAGAAGAGATACATCACGATGTAGAGGAGGCAGTAGATGGACATAGTGAAACAGCTGGAAATACTGTATGCGGAGAGGCAGGACATAAAAGCAATGATAGTGCGGATGAAACAGCAGAGACGGGATACATCAGCACTGGAGAATCAGCTTCAGTATCTGAACGAGCATATTCAGAAAGCGGAGAGAGACCTGAAGAAGAGCATGGAACATCTGAAAACGGTACTGAGGGAGCGGAAGAAGTAATTGCGCCGGCGCAAAATCACAAGGAAATCCTAGAGGTTACAGACTTTGAAAGCAGAAAAAAAGATGCCTTGAAGGCGGTCAGACAGTTTGAACGAGAGATATCTAATGACCATTACAGCGATGCTCTCAGGATGATGGCTGGAATCCGGGAGAAGCTGAAAGAGCTCAAGGACATATTACATTCCACAAAGGGCTGGAGTTAGAAAGGAGAGCACATGACAGGATTCGAGATCACAGCAAAACACAATATCCTCTGTCAGCCAGGGCGCAGGATAAAGATGCTTGTGGTTAAAGCAAAAGCAGATACCCACGGCACCTGTACAGAGTGGAAGAGATTTACAGTCATCAAGCCATACGAGCATCATGTCCTCATGGAACATGAGAAAGGATACACGGAGAGCTTCACACACTTTGACATAGAGCAGATGATCAGAAAGGGGGAAATAAAGTGAGAAATGAGGACATCATAAAACACCTTATGAACATAAGGGATGGATGCTTATCATCCTGTGAGAAGGCAGCAGTCACCGAAGCTATAGATATAGTGAGCGATTATGACAAAGCAGCGGAACTCTCGGGAAGGCTTACTGCAGACTATGAGACAAGCAAGCCAGTGGTAAAGATAGACGAGAATTACTTCGTCTGTCCAAGGTGCGGAAAAGGAATAGGGTACAAACAGCGGTATTGCCACTTGTGCGGACAGTCAATGATATGGAGGTAGAACATGGGATTAATAGATCAGTTTACAGCAGAAGAACGAGTTGCGCTCAAAGTCAGTCAGCTCATGGATATTATGAGATATGCAGCTAAAGCAGATGTTATATACAACGGAGTCAAAGCAAACGTGCCACATGAATACTTGAGAGCCTGCATATCAGGCACAGAAGAAAAGGAGGAAGAGAACAATGTTTCTGAATGAGAAGGTACTGAACAACTTAATGAAACAGGCATACAAGACAGATGGGCTTGTTGTAGCCCAGAACGAAGATAATTGGGTATACATAGCAGGAAGATTTTGGGAGGTAGAAATCAAGAGGGAGTATATCCCGAAACAGACGCTTGCGAACATAATAGCACTTGCCGGTGAGCTCCCAGAGCCAAGAGAGAGATTCCGATCAGACAAGCAGGGCAATCAGTATGAAGTGGAAATGCCTATGAGCATAGATGTTAAACCTTACACAATGGGACCGCTCACCATCACAAATACGCTCCAGATAGGCACAGCCGGTACAGTGCAGAGATATCTTCAAGACACAGACACTGGAATGCTTTACTTGCTCAACGAGGCATTTATCAACCTGAGAGAAGGCAGCATTGACGAGGAGCATGGCGAATATGTACCATCTGATCCGTTCTACAGCAAGTCAGGTGTGCTTTGGCAGAATAACATATGCCGCATGACGGCAACATTCCGTCACGATAAGAAGAACGAGAAGACGCTGGATGCCCTGAAAGGTGTAGACCTTACACCTTCGACACCGGAGGATGCGGAATGATGTACCCTAAGCCAGTATACAAGAAGAGAAGAAAGCAGCATAAGCCGTCAATCCTGCAGTTTAAAGACGGCACCTGCTATCTGTGCACAAGACTTAACGGAGACTACGGAAGGAAGCCTCTGCAGGAGCATCACATATTCGGAGGCCCGAACAGAATACACTCTGAGGCATACGGCCTCAAGGTGTATCTGTGCATAGAACATCATACTGCTGGACCGGCAGCAGTCCACAATAATGCAGACAATATGAGAATACTTCAGCGAGCCGGTCAACGTGCATTTGAGAGAGAGCACACAAGGACAGAATTTATGAATATATTCAGAAAAAATTATCTTGATGATGGAGATTAAATGGGAGGGAAGATGATGACAAGAATATACTTAAGTGGACCAGTTACAGGAGTAAATGATTACATGTACAAGTTCGGTGATGCCGAGGAGTATCTTGAAGAGAAATACACGGATGCGGCGGTGGTGAATCCAGCACGCATCCTGTCACAGTTGCCTAAAGAATGGTCGTATGAGGAGTGCATGGACATATGTTTAAAACTCCTTGATAGATGCGACACGATATATATGCTCGAGGGCTGGAGACAGTCCAAAGGGGCAAACCGAGAATATGGTTATGCTTTAGCAAAAGATATGACGATCATAAAGGAGGATTCATGGCGGGAAAGAACGCAGAAGGATATCCGGATCCTACAGCATCCATTGCAGTAGGCTTAGTCACGAAGAAAGAAAAGGAGAAAGAGAAAATGAAAGATACAGCTAACCCAGAAGAAATATGGATGATACAGAGTGCACAGGGAGATGTGCCGGCTCTTGTACTTGCTGATGATGGACAGACCGCAGTATATATAAAACTGAGAAAGACAAGCATCACATGTCAGGACATAGATGTCACATATCGCGGAAAGATGTATGCAAATCCAATGATGATACAATATACGCAGAGCGAAAACATCATAAGCTTTGAAAAGAGGTTACCAGATTCTGAAGCTGAGCAGGCAAGACAGATCATAGCAGACACATTTGGATTATCGAATTATGCCCAGGGCGAACCTTTATATGCAATACCAGTTGAGGAATATCCTGAACAGGTATCAATGCGAGAGGATGCTCTTATATCAGAAATGAATGACCTTAAGGCGAATATACATAGTCTTGAAGTTGCCCTCGCTAGATGTGAGGGGGAACGGGATGTGTATAAGGAGTTGTTCACGAATAATCATTAGACTGGAGGATAAAGCGAATGTTGACATTACCGATCAAACGTATGTGGCTTGATATGATTGCATCCGGCGAGAAGAAAGAGGAGTACAGAGAGATAAAAGAATATTACGACAGCAGACTTCTGAATGCCTTCGGTGCAATATGCGTAGGTGATGAGGTGCTGCACAATGTTTTACCAGAGATGGATCAGGTAGAGTGGCCAGTGCCAGTGATATTCCGCAATGGATATTCAAAGGCGGCTCCCCAGATAAAGGCAATGTGTACGCTCAGTATAGGCACAGGCAAGCAAGAGTGGGGAGCTGAACCAGGGAAGAAGTATTATATATTACACATCAAAGAGATAGATAAGGAGTAACGAATGAGAGAGACGAAAGATATAGAAATGAATAGCCTGGCCGTAGAGTGTGAGGACCGTATGAGTACACATAAGGTATCAGTATACATAGACTTTACCGAACCAGTCACTCACAGAGAAGCCGAACAGTATGTTACAGAGCTTATATGCCGTGGACAGAGAGAACTCGAAAAAGAGAGCAGCAGACTTGCGGTGAGCTATATGGAAAAGAAATGTGCTACAAAATAGAGCTGCAAGATAAAAATATATCAAGGGAGGAGATAGATAATGCCAAACGTAAGGCCAATCAACAAGAAGTATGGAATATCCAAGCATGCCTTTGCCACGGCATACTCATACTGCCTACAGTATAGCGAATGGAAGGCAGAGATAGAAAACAACACTGACACCTACAGAAGCCCACAGGTTACAGGGATGCCTACTGGGTCAGGTGGTGGATCGGATGCGACAGCAGATGCCGCAATGAGAAGGGCTGAGCTGATCGATAAGGTGGCATTAGTTGAGGATACAGCCAGGGCAGCAGTTACCGGATATGATGAGATATATCCGTATCTCCTCAGATATGTTACGACAGAAGGCTGCACATTCCGCATGATAGACCAGCAAGGTGTACCTTGTGGCAGAACATTGTTCTACGAGATCCGACGCAAATTCTATTACATGATGGCAAAAAAAATATAAAGTGCGGTACTCGGAGGACAAAAAAACAGATATAGTTATATCATCGCCAAATGAGGATAAGCCCTCAAACATATATGAGCTCCGGGAGACCGGAGCTTTTGTTGTGGAGAAATGTATGAAAGCTGATGAACTTAAGAAGTGGATAGAGGAATTGATAGACAAGGATGAACTGTGGAGGTTCTATAAGTCAAGAGAATGGAGAACACTCAAGGATAAGATCTTAAAGGAGAATCACTACGAATGTGCCGAGTGTAAGAAGCGAGGAGTCATCACTAGATACGATGTAGACGACGAAGGTAACAAGCGTCTGCTCAGCACCGTGCATCATGTCCAGTTCGTGCGCAAGCATCCAGCCCTGGCACTCAGCAGGACATACACATATGCCGGCAAGACATATCAGAACCTTATACCGGTATGCAAGGCGTGCCACAACAAGCTCCACCCTGAGAAGTGGAAGAATGGATATAAACACAACGATGTAGAACATTTCGTGAATGAAGAACGCTGGTAGTACCCCCACCCCCTATTACCCTTATTTTGGAGAGGGGAAAGCAACGGGGGAATGGACACGACAAAACATCCTCGCGCACGCACGCGAGAAAAAAGTGAGGTGAAAGAGTATGGCACAGCAGTCACAGGCAAAGATAAGAGAGTCACTTATGGCTCAGCTCCGGGCAAAAGGAGCTGACATCTCACACTTCGAGGCGCTTGTGGATGACTATATGGAATACTGCAAATTGATCAAAAAAATGAAAGCTGATATCAAAAAGCGGGGAATGACCTATACCGCCATGTCGGCAGCAGGCAAGGAGTACGAGAAGGATAACCCAAACGTCAAGCTATTGCCGCAGTATACCAGAAGCCAGCTTGCAATCCTCAAGGAGCTGGGGCTCACAACCGACAAGATAGCGGAGGAAGACGGAGATCTTTAGGATTGACGATATACCAGAGATTCAGGAATGGATAGACATCGTAGAACAAGGCACCTACAAATGCTGTCACGACCAGGAAAACCTAGTGCTCCACGTCAAGAGGTGCTTTGAAACAGAGGAGATACACGTTGACACGGAACAGCTGCAAAAGTATATGCACTTGTGCGAACAGTATGTGCCATTTGAGCTGTTCCCGTGGCAGCGTTTTGTTATAGCGCTGCATGATTGCACATATTGGAACGACTCAGGACTTCCACGCTGGCCGGATCTGTTCACCATGATCGGGCGAGGCGCCGGAAAAGACGGAATGATAGCCATTGAGGCGTTCCTCTTGTCGTCACCGTACAACGGTATCCGCGAATATGACGTTGATATCTGTGCAAATAACGAAGACCAGGCAACCCGCCCGGTGAAAGATCTGACAGGATTCTTCGAGATGCCTGAGAACATCAAGAAGGTGCGCCGGTTCTACTACTGGACCAAAGAGAAGATAGTCAGCACCAAGACAAAAAGCACGATCATAGGCAGAACTAACAGCCCCAAGGGCAAGGATGGCCTGCGCTCAGGGATCACCATATTCAACGAGATCCACCAGTATGAGAACTATGCGAACATAGACGTATTTACGACAGGACTAGGCAAGAAGAAACACCCCCGCCGGTCATACTACACTACCAATGGAATAGTGAGGGAAGGACCGCTTGATGACCTTCTGGCAACATCAGAGTCCGTTCTGGAGGGCGGAGAAGACGACAACGGTTTGCTCCCGTTCATCTGCCGCCTGGACGACAAGAAACAGGTGGATGACGAAGAAAACTGGACGATGGCGAACCCATCATTGCCATACCTGCCGAATCTCATGAGCGAGATAAGGAAGGAATACCGGGAATGGAAGACCAACCCGGAAAGACTCCCGGCATTCATGGCGAAGAGAATGAACCTCCCGGACACAGTGAAGGAAAGCGCAGTCACAGACTGGGAGAATATCATAGCAACCAAACAGGAGCTCCCAGACCTCACCGGCTGGAGCTGTACTGTTGGCATAGATTACATGAAGACATCAGATTTTGCAGCGGTCAACTTCCACTTCAAGAAAGGTGATGACCGCTACGACATCAACAAGGCATGGCTTTGTTCTGCGTCCAAGGATATCCCAAGACTCAAGATACCATGGCAGGAATGGGTAAGGGAGGGCAAACTTGGATATGTAGACGATGTGGAGATACACCCATCCATTATAGCAAGCTACATCGAGGAGATGGGCAGGCACTACGCCATAAGCATGGTGGCGATAGATAACTACAGATATACGCTTATGTCGGATGCCCTGGCAAAGGTAGGCATATCAAGAGAGCGGGGCAACCTCATGCTGATAAAGCAGACCGACATCATCAAGATAGTGCCTGTCATAGACCATTGTTTCATTAACCATTACTTTCATTGGGGCGATGATGTGGTACTCAGATGGGCCACCAATAATACAAAGACAATCAGATATGGCAGAGATGTGGGAGCCGATAAGGGCTCCTTTGTTTATGCCAAGATAGAGGCAAGGAGCAGGAAGACAGACCCATTCATGGCACTTGTAGCATCTATGATACCGGAAAGCCAGATCAAGGAGCGCAAGGAATACCAGCGGATTGGAGTAATCACCCTGTAAGGAGGTAGAACATGGGAGTATGGCAGAACTTTGTCGAAAAGATATTCCCGACAAGCAGAACAAAAGACAGTGTGGTCATTGTAGACATACCGGCATCACTCTATTACAAGGAGCTGGCCATACACACAGCGGCGTCACTTATAAGCAATGCCATATCCAGAGCAGAGATCAAGTGTTTTGTCGGCGGTAAGCCTGAGCGGAACAATGATTATTATCTGCTCAACGTATCGCCAAACCGAAACGAGGGCAGTTCGGTGTTCTGGCATAAGGTTATCAACAAGGTGATCAGAGCCGGAGAGGCTTTGGTGGTTGATGCGGGCGGATATCTGTACTGTGCGGATTCGTACACCAAGCAGAAGGAGCAGCCAATCCTTGGCGACATATACGCTCAGGTAACGACAGGCAACTTCACATTTAGCCGCACGTTCACACACAACGACTATTACAGGTTCACGCTTGACAACATCAACGTCAAACAGCTTATAGACGGCATGTACGATGAATATGGCAAGGTGTTGACTGCCGCATCAAAGGCGTTTCGCCAGTCAAATGGTCAGAAATATAAGATACACATCGAGGGCGTGCGAGCTGGAGACAAGGAGTTCCAAAAGGATTTTGACGAATTTATAAAGGAGCAGATCAAGCAGTATGTGCAGAGCGAGAATGCCATATATCCGGAATTTGACGGCTATACCTTAGAGCCTGACAAGAACTCAGGATCCAAGAACGCAGATGATTACATCAAGCTCAAGAACGACCTGTTTCAGACGGTTGCCGGAGCATTCCATATTCCGGAGTCAATGATGACAGGCAACATAACATCCATGAAGGAGATAGTCGGAGCGTTTCTCACATTTGGTGTTGATCCATACGCCGACATGATAAGCGAGACGCTCAACAAGCGAGGCGGTGTTGATAACTATGCCGCAGGGAACTACTACGTTGTTGATACAAGCAGAATCCAGCACAGAGATATATTCGATATTGCCGCCGGAGTGTCCGCACTTATCGGCAGTGGTGTGTACTGCATAGACGAGACCAGGGAAGAGATGGGCAAGGAACCACTTGGAACAGACTGGTCACAGAAGCATTTTATTACCAAGAATTTTGAAGAGATAGATAGGTTTTTAAAGATGGGAGGTGAGACGAATGAAAAGAAAGACGTACTACCAGGTAACTGAGAATACGGAGACAAGAACGGCCGACATCAACATTTATGGAGACATTACGAGTAATGCACAGGTTATCAGAGCCTTTTGGGGCGATGATGGCAGCAGATCAGCGATGGACATCAAGCAGGCTATAGACGGCCTCGATGTCGACACTATCAACGTATATATCAACAGCTATGGCGGAGAGGTGGCAGAGGCTCTTGCGATATATTCATCGCTGCAGAGACATAAGGCACAGATACACACATACTGTGATGGATTCGCCTGCTCTGCAGCTACGATCATATTCTGTGCCGGTGATATCAGAACCATGGGCTCTATAGCTCTTATGATGATACACAACTGCATGAGCTATCTTGGATATGCAAACAGTGAGGAGATGCGCAAGGCGGCAGAGGATAACGACAAGATCAACCAGTCCAGCATTGAGGCGTACAAGAAGGTCAGCAGTCTCTCGGAAGATGAGATCAAGGACATGATGAACGCTGAGACCTGGCTCACTGCGCAGGAGTGTCTTGACTATGGATTTGCCACAGATATAGCAGACGATGAGGAAGAGGATGAGGAGGCGCAGCAGACAGCATTTGCAAGCATCAGATCAGCCGTTCTTGCAGACAACAGGGAGGCGGGGATCCTGTCAAAGCTTGACGCTATACAGCAGGAGCTAAAGGACCTCAAGACCAAGGAACAGACACCACCTCAGAAGGCAGAGAAGACACCTCAGCCGACTGAGAAGAACAACTACCTGAAGACACTCTTCGGGGCACTATAAAGGAGGAACCATATGTTTAAAGCAACAACAAACCCAGCAGTCAAGCAGGCTGTAGCAGCCATGCAGGCAGCCATCGCAACCGGCGAAGATGCACAGATCCAGACAGCCTTTGAGGGCTTTGGTGAGTCGATCGCCGCAGCAGTCAGGGAAGATTTTGAGAGCGCTCATGGCGATGAGAACATCCTCATTCAGAGAGGCTTCAGAGTTCTGACCGCAGAGGAGAAGAACTACTACCAGAAGGTCATTGACGCCGGTAAGCAGCCGACAGTACAGACCATGAATGGACTTTTGACACCTGAGGTAATGCCTCAGACTATCATCGAGGATGTGTATAAGAACCTTACAGAGGAGCATCCACTCCTTGACAAGATCAACTTTGTATCAGTTCAGTACCTTACACGCTGGATTTTGAACGATCACACAGCAGATGTAGCCGTATGGGGCGAGGTCAACTCAGAGATCACGAAGGAGATTACATCAGCATTCAGAACTGTAGACATCACACAGTACAAGCTTTCAGCCTTCGCCCTTATCGAGAAGGATATGCTTGAGCTGGGTCCCGTATTCCTTGATGGCTATATTCGTGCATTCCTTGCGGAGGCTCTTGCGAAGGCACTCGAGCAGGCTATTATCGGCGGCAACGGACACAACAAGCCTGTAGGAATGGACAGAGATATCCACCAGGGCGTCAGCGTGTCCACATCTGACGGATACCCACGTAAGACAGCGATCAAGCTTAAGTCTTTCAGCCCTAAGGACTACGGCTCTGTACTTGCTAATCTTGCGGAGACAGAGACATATTACACCAACAACACAACCGGAGCAGTGACCGACAAGGCAACAGCCGCGGAGAAGAACGGCAACACAAAGAGCGGCTATACAAAGCATGGTGGACGCTCGAGAGTGTTCGACCAGGTAACTCTGATCTGTAACATGAAGGATTACCTGTCTAAGATCATGCCGGCAGTGACAGCGATCACGGCAGCAGGCACATATGCTACTAACCTGTTCCCATTCCCTACAGATGTTGTTAAATCTGCAGAGATGGCAGATGGAGAGGCTCTTCTTGTTCTTCCTGAAGAGTACTTCATGGGACTTGGAACATCTAAGGATGGTACACTTGAGTACTCAGACGAGTTCAAGTTCTTTGAGGATAAGAGAGCATTCAAGATAAAGCTCCATGGCAATGGTAAGGCATACGACAACACGGTGGCTGTACTGCTCGACATTTCGGAGCTTGAGGAAGCTTATATCATGGTCAAGGGTACTGACACCAACGTGACAGTAAATCAGACTAAGGCAGAGTAAGGAGTGATACAGCATGCTTGATAAGAACAATATGCCAGCCGCCTATCTGGAGGACGTCAAAAGACACCTCCAGATAACCTGGAATGATACGGATACAACCGAAAGACTTATCGGGATGATGCTGGACGCTGAGGTAGAGCTTAATCACTTGTTCGGGGCGGAGCTTGATTACTTTGCCCCCGGGCTTGCACACAGGCTCTACCTCTCATACTTAATGTATGCATACAACAACTGCCTGGATGAGTGGGAGACAGCCTATCTCAAGGACATATTGAGATTGCAGCACATACAGCGCATCAAGGAGGTCAAGGCCGATGATGAAGAGCAGGTTTAGCACGTACAACGACGGTGTTGTGCATATCTGCGAGGCTAAGGAGCGCAAGACCAATTTCGGGGCAGTAAAGAATGCTACTGCCCGGGATGATCTGACGGATGTAATTAAGCTAAATTACAGCGAATGCAGCAAGCGGGATGAAGATATAGAATTCGCATCCAGTCAAGGTCGCACTCTCTCAGTTAAGCTGAAGACAAGGTCCTACAAGATAGTTCCGACACAGAAGGCCGTGATAGAAGACACACTGTACAGCATCATCAAGATAGACCACGACAGAGCCAAGCAGGAAATGTATATATACCTGGAGGAGGAGCGAAAGCTATGACAGTACTAGAGGCAGTGGAAGACACCCTGAAGGAATTGGCGATGGATCCTGATGTACCAATGAATGCGGTGTATTACGGAGTATGTACAGCCAAGGAGATGACCAGGTGGAACTATATGGTGTTCAACAGGGCTGACCGGTCAAAGTCAACCAACAAGGTAGATTATCAGACCACATATGAGCTGCACATTATCCACGAGGACTATATACCGGAAGGGTATATAGACAAAGCGATAAGCGCCTTGGAGAATTGCGCCGGCGCAAAACTTAAAGTCACATCGGACAAGATACCGTATGAATACACGACTAAGGGCAGTTCGGACGTGGTTATAGAGATGGCAACCATCACGTTCTATCACCCGGAGAAGAGGCGATAAATGAAATCGGAATGGTTAAAGCTGGATGGCGAGGTAGTATTTGATGACCTCATCAGTCAGTACAAAGATGATGGAATCAAGGTTATCAACGACGTTCTGCATAGCGAGGGCGCTGAGGTCATCCAGAACAAGATAGAGAGCATCCTCCCTGTGTCAGGCCGGAACTGGAAAAAGAAGAAAAAGCCGGCAAGCACGGCGAAGCCATTTGAACATAAGGACGAGCTGCTAGCTGTGACAACCGTGTCAAGAGGCTATTACCATTATCTGTATTTCCCGGACGATGGCGGGAACACAAAGAGACATGCCGGAAATCAGATGTTCATGCAGCGGGGCGCAGAGAATTCAGAGGACAGAATCATAGAAATATGCCTGGGGAGACTCCTGGGCGACTAGGAAATCCTAGAAAGGAGAGAAAAATGACAAGCAATGTTTTTTCGGAATTCGAGATCATTGAACAGCACATAAAGATAGCTGGAAATGAATCGTTTGAAAATATGAACTGTGTTGGCTCCAGCGAGGAAGAGCTTGGAGTCAAAACCATAACGAAGAAGTGTAGAGGCAAAGTAGCCAAGAAAAGAACTCGTGGTACAGGAGACGGCACATTAAAGCAGTCGCTGCATGTACCACGCAGCGTTTACAATGAGATATACAACATGGTGAGAAAGGAACTCGCCAAAGGTGTATATGCCTATGGCGAGAACAGTAAGCATCCCGAGTTCTCATTGACACAGAAAGTGTTAGATGAGGACGGCAACATAAAGTTTAAGGCATACCCTAGATGTATTTTATCGTCGGGACCATCAAGGAAGATTGAAAACGGAGCGGAAGAAGTGGCCGAGTTGGAGATGACCATTGATCTGATGCCGGATGAGAATGGTGAATGCATGTACGAGGCGCTTGAGAGTGAGCTTGAAAGCGAAGAAATCAAGCAGCAGTGGCTTACTAACTTCTCACTAGAACTTGTAAAGGCAGTATAAGAGATAAGAGCACCCGCAAGGGTGTTCTTTTTTGTAGGAGGAAATAAATGGTATACCACAAATTACTGATGGCGGATGGAAGATTTGAAAACGTGACGCTCAATCTTGGCGCTATAGCAGAGCTTAACAAGAGAAATAAGCCGCTGGCAGATGAATATTTTGCCAAGTACAAGGAAATGCAGAAGAAGGGCGAAGACTTCAACGAGCTTGACATGGCGAAGTTCATCTACATTGCCTACGCATGCGCACATCTTGATGAAGATATCCCATCGTTTGAAGAATTCCTAACCGAAGTTACAGACGATAGGGAGGAACTTGGAACGACGTTTGAGAATCTGTTCAATTCCGCGAAAAAAAAACGGGATTCCGTGATGCATTCCGGAAAGCCACGAAGGAGAAAGAACGGTCGATAAAATTACCCAGGTTTGAGCTGGAGGACATAGAGGACTACTACACGTATTATGTGTTGATCCTCGGAATCCCGGAAAAAACATTTTACGACAGCGACTTAAACTTTCTGTCGGTGGTTGCAGCAAATAAGGCAGCCTATGACGGATGGATGAACTACGCAGTGAAGAAGGCAGGTGAGAGACGTGGCTAAGAAGAAGAGCGAGGCAAGCGTCAAGTTTATAGCAGACACAAAAGAATACACAGCGAACCTCGATTCGGCAAGGAATACAACGAAGAATCTGAAGGCAGAGCTTAAGCTTGTCGAGGCGCAGTTCAAGAATACTGGTGATGAGGGTGAGTATTATACCCAGAAACAATCAATACTTGAGAGACAGCTTGAGGCTAACCAGCAGGAGCAGGAAGCCCTTACAAAGAAGCTTGAGGCTGCAAAGGCCATATATGGCGAAAACAGCGTTGAAGTTGACAAGTGGGCGAGGGCAATACTGAGCTCACAGGCACAGGCTGAGAAGCTCACAGGTCAGCTCGCAAACCTTATACCGGAAGTAGATGAGAATGCACAGGCTATGGCAGAGCTCGACAGCGCCATGGCGGAGTCGGACAGCACAACATCACAACTCACCGCCAAAATGAAACTTGCAGAGGCTCAGTATAAAGCTACCGGCGACGAGGAGGAATACCTCAGCCAGAAACAGAAGCTCCTTGAACAGGAGATAGAGGCGAGTAAGCGAAAACAGGAGACCCTCACGCAAAAGCTGGATCTTGCTAAAAAGGCATATGGTGAGAACAGCGACGAGGCAAGAAAGCTAGCGACACAGCTCACTAACACACAGACCAACACAGTGAAGCTGCAGACTGAGGCTAAGAACCTGAGCAATGCTCTTGAAGAGAATGTGCAGGATCTTGAGGCAGCAGGCGAAAGTGCGAAAGAGGCAGGCGAAGGCTATACTGTTGCGAAAGGAGCGATGGCAAACCTTGTGAGCGATGGCATCAAGGGGCTTGGTTCTGCGTTGTCAGAGATCGGAACGGACTCAGATGCAGCAAGTGCGAGATTTGCGGCTGCTACAGGCACAGCGGCTGACTCCATGGATGAATACAACCAGGTCATGCAGGAGATATACAAGGATAACTTCGGAGAAAGCCTCACAGATATAGCCGAGAAGATGACCAAAGTAAAGGAAGTAACCAAGGAGGTTGATCCATCACAGCTCAAGTCTCTCACCGAGAACGCTATAACCCTCGAGGATACATTTGGAATGGATATGACAGAGACCCTTAGGGGAGTCAACTCACTTATGAGCCACTTTGGACTGTCGGCTACAGAGGCGTTCGATCTCATGGCAAGCGGTGCACAGCAGGGTCTTAACTACACCGATGAGCTTGGCGATAACGTGTCAGAGTATGCAGGTAAGTTTGCTGAGGCCGGGTACACGGCTGATGAGTATTTCCAGTTGTTAAAGAATGGCTCAGAGGGCGGTGCATATAACCTGGACAAGGTCAATGACGCCATTAACGAGGTAACGACAAGACTTGGAGATGGAACTATTGCGGACACCATGACACAGATCGATGAGAAGACCGGAGAGGTCAAGGACGGCACAGGTGTGTGGAGTCAGAAGACTGAGGAACTGTTTGCCAAGTGGCAGACAGGCGGAGCAACACAGAAGGAAGTAGTCTCTTCAATAGTTGCAGATATCCAGAATGCCAAGACGGAACAGGACAAGATGAACCTGGCCGCACTTGCGTTCGGAACAATGGCAGAGGATGGTGGCACACAGTTCATTCAGAGCATCTCGTCAGTCGGCGACAGCTTCAGCGACACCAAGGGCAAGATGGACGAGGTGGCCAACACAAGATATGACGATGTGGGCAGTTCACTTGAAGGACTTGGCAGAACCCTCAAACAGGATATCATACAGCCGATAGTTACTGATGCAATACCGAAGGTGACAGAAATCATAGAAAATGTATCGAACAATGTACCGCTTATAGTGGCAAAGCTCCAAGAGATGCAGCCAATCATCACGGCGATAGCCGTGGTCATAGGAGTATTAACAACAGCAATGGCAATCCAGTCAGCAGTGACAGGAGTCAAAGCGGCTATGGAGGCGGCAGAGACCACTACACTGTGGGGACTTGTAGCGGCACAGACAGCAGCACTCGCACCATACTTATTGATAGCGGCAGCTATAGCGGCTGTAATTGCGATCATAGTTCTATGCGTTAAACACTGGGATGAGATCAAGCAGAAGGTCATAGAAGTGGCTCAAATACTGAAAGAAAAGATGGCGGCTGCATGGGAATCGGTGAAGGAATCAGTAAGCAATGGAATTGCTAAGGTTAAAGGCTTTTTTGTCAATATGCTTAACTGGATCAAGAGCAACTGGCAGGGACTTCTCTTGCTGCTTGTTAATCCATTTGCCGGAGCTTTCAAGCTGCTTTATGATAACTGCTCAGGCTTCAGAGAATTTATAGATAATTTCATGAGCAAAATACATGAGACTATATCTAATGTGGGTAATAAGATTAAGAGCACTGCCAAGAATATATTTCATAAGGTAAAAGAGGCAATCACCCATCCGATTGAAACGGCGAAGGAAACTATATCGAACTTGGCAGATAAGATAAAGGGAATATTTGAGAAATTGAAGATAAAACTCCCAGATATCAAGCTCCCTCACTTTAAAATAAGCGGCGGCGAGGCACCATGGGGAATAGCCGGAAAGGGAACCAAACCGACGGTTGATGTGGAATGGTATAGAGCCGGTGCAGTGCTGAAGAGAGCCACACAGTTCGGCACAAGTCCATCAGGAACACCAATGGTTGGTGGCGAGGCCGGATATGAGGCAATAGCACCTATCGATGTGCTGCAGGGATATGTTGCGGAGGCTGTCGAGGCAGCAGGCGGAACAGGTCAGATAGACTATGATCTGCTCGGCGAGGCGACAGCAAAGGCGTGTGCAAGAATGAACATCACCATCAATCTCAATGGCAGAGAGATCGGAAGATTGGAAAGGCGGCCGGTATGACATTATATTACGAAAGCTCAGACGGACAGATTATAGACTTCATGAGTGGTGGGATATACGCCCAGACGCCTGAAAGTCTGCTTGATGATGAGTGGAATTACACAACCATAACCGGTATCAATGGCATAGGCAAGATCAAGAGATTCTATAAGGACACCAAAACGTACAGCTTGACACTTGATATCATGGCTGATAGCGCCGAAGAGTTCAATGAGCTGATGAACCACATGTACACAGTGTTTGACAGAGATGTGCAGCGTATGTTACCAGGGAAGATATGGTGGAATGGTTATTACAAGCAGGCATACATAGTTAGTAAGAAACACTCAGATTATGATGAATTGTTTGAATCTGTGACTAAACAGTTGACAGTTCTGAGTATTCATCCGATGTGGACTAAGGAATATAAACATAGCTACATGGCATCATCCGGAGAGGTTGGCGCGTTGGATTACGGCATGGAAGGATTCTATGACGGATACGACTATGGTGGTTACGACTATGGACAGGCTGAAGTTATAGAGGTCCTGAGTGTTGACACGGTGGCTGGTGCGAATTTTGAGATGACCATATTCGGTCCGATATCACAGCCGACAATCATAATAGGTGATCATAAGTATGGTATGGATGCAGATATAGCCGCGGGCGAGTACGCTGTTATTAACACTATATCAAAGACCATAAAAAAATACGACCAATATGGTCGTGAAGAGAATATATACCATACAAGAGCAAGAGACAGCTACATATTTGAGAAACTACCCACAGGAGCATTGAGAATACTCAAGGCTAAGGAGCTGGCATTTGACGTCATTGTATACGATGAAAGAGGTGAGCCGGAATGGATCTGATATATGCAGATGACACAAAGAAAGACATAGGCATATTCGATGCATATACATTAGACCTGTCATATGGCGAAGATGAAAACGACTTTGAGCTCAAGATCGACCGGTCGGCACACTGCTGCAAAGCTGGATACTATATATATGTTGAAGGCGAGGAGTACGGCGGAGTTATTGAGAAGATAAAAGTCAATACCAAATCTGATGAAGTGACATATTCAGGCCCGACGTGGCAGGGATACATAGATCATAAGGTGCTCTGTCCGGATCCGGGGCAGGACTATCTTGTGGCGGATGGTGAGGCACATGAAGTGCTTGCCGATCTGATAGAAAGGCTAGACCTGCCCGCTCTGTTTGAGGCATCGACAGAAGACTCGGGCATCACAGTACATTATCAATTCGAAAGATATGTGACAGCATACAAAGGCATCAAGGCGATGCTGAAGGATGCCGGAGCAAAGCTTAAGATCAAATGGCAGAACGGCAAGGTAATAATGCGTGCGGAACAGGTTCACGACTATTCACAGGACGAGGAATTTGATACTTCACAGGTAGAATTTGAAGTATCTCGGGAATATGCCCCAGTCAATCATGTTATATGCTTAGGTAAGGGAGACCTTGCAGACCGGGCAGTGATACACATCTTCACAGATGAGAACGGCGGCATACAGCCGTATGCGAAAGTAAAGAATCCGGTAGAAGATTCAGACTATATACTTGACACATCGAGACAGGTCATAACTGGAGAACGGGAAAATGTCAGCGTACTTGAGATGAACAGCGCGCAGGAAACCACGAATTATATTCTCCAGACAAGCAAGCCATCAGATTGGGCGACGAAATATGACGCCTATTACATTCAGGATGGCGACAGCTACAAGGCAGTGGCAGGCGTTGAAGTAGGATACACGCTGACACGTTATCAGCCACCGGATTGGTCGGCGAACTTCGGCGATTATTCAACAAGAAATGGCGACTCATACAACAAAGTATCCGGAACAACTGCATACACAGCCCAGACAAGCAAGCCATCAGATTGGGCGGCGAAGTATGAGGAATACTACACCAAGGGAAGCGATTACGAATCTGTCAAGGGTGTAGAGAAAGAAACTTATACAAAACAGACAAGACAGCCATCTGATTGGAGAAAGAACTACGGGAATTATTACGTCCTGTACTCTGACGGAGTAACAACCGAATACAAGAAGGTTGACGGCGTGTCAAGGAACAAATACAATCTGCAGACCAGAAAACCGACGGACTGGGACACTAACTATACCAGCTATTACAAGCGTAAAAAGGTTGGAGGATACGAGAAGGTTGCCGAAAGGGAAGATAAGAAGATTCCAACATGGAAAGCCAAGACGTATTTCGTGCAGGAAAGCTACCAGGTTGCACCTGTTTGGAAGAAAGAAACAAGGTACACATATAAGAAGACAGAGCAGACGCCAACATGGAAGAGCGGGACATACTATACCAAACAGGATGGTCAGGCGCCAACATGGAAAGCTGGGACGTATTACAAGAAGTCTTCGGATAAGGTCGCCCCGAAGTGGACGACTGGAACATATTACACTAAGGTCACAGACCAGTACGCCACTATGGTAGCTGAGGCTGTCAAAAGGCTCCAGGAGACCACAAGAGACACCTTAAAGATTGACTTGGAAGAGACAGAGCAGTCTTACGACATAGGCGATATAGTCGGCGCGGTTGAAAGCGTAACAGGCATATCAACCATACAGGAAGTAACACAGAAGATAGTTAAAATTAACAATGACGATGTAACTATAACATATGAGGTGAGTTAAATATGATAAGACTTATAACAGGATATGCAGGGGTGGGACATGTAACCTCAGCAGATGCTGGACGGTTCAACGCCGGCATCTGCGGCAACGATGCATACATTATGCAAACCGGTGAGCAGATGGCTTATACCCTAAACTCAAACAACGAGATAACAATCGGCAGCGGCGACCTGATTAACCAGGGACGGCACTTTTCAATACCGCAGAATTCAAGCGAGACCTTAGCGATAGAAAACGGATCACAGGGTAAGGCAAGATATGATGCAGTTGTTGTTAGATATTCCAAGGACACAGGCACCGGAGTTGAGAGCGCATCAATGTACATAGCGAGAGGGATAGAAGTGGCAAGCACAGCAACTCCACCTAAGCCGTCAGTGACACGCGGCAATATCTTTAACGGCGAGATAACAGATGATGTAGTCCTGTACAACATCAAAATACAGGAGCTTAGCATAGTAAGCGTTGAGTCAGTTGTTCCGGTTTTGCAGCCGCTGGCAGGTATTGCAGCGTCAATCATAGATGCGATATATCCGGTAGGCAGCATATATATGAGCATGGCAGCGACCGATCCAGCGGAGCTGTTTGGCGGCGAGTGGAACCGAATAAAAGGCGAATTCCTGTATGCAGCCGACAAAGAAAAGACGGGGCTTACAAGCGGAAACAGGTACATACAAATAGGCAAAGACAACCTGCCGCCACATACACATTCAATACCTAACCACCAGCACAACATCCCAAGTCATACACACACCGCCACTATCGGAACGGCGGGCAATCATAGTCATTCATTCTCGCAGGTGAAGGAGGTAGCCGCTGGAACTGCGAGTTACAGGGCAACATCATCGGGACTCATAGGGGCTCGAACATCTAGGACATCGACAGATGGAGCACATACACACAGTATTACCATTGGCCCAAAGGCACTCAAGACAGATGAGTCGGGATATGGCAACACTGGCAGCGTAGGCGCTGGCGAGGAAATAGAAATCATGCCACCATACATAACAGTCAATGCCTGGCAGAGAGTGAGTTAGAAAGGAGATAGCGCATGGAATATGAATATGTAGAAGGATATAATCATGAGAATGCATATTCCGACACAATGATATTTGACATAGATCCCTTAGAGAAGAGAATCTCGGTGCTTAAGCAGCAAACGCTGATAGCAGGAGAAAACAACTCGCAGTACATTGCATTTAAAATACCACGATATGTGGACGGCATAGATTTGTCAACTAAGAACATACAGGTGTTATACATAGCACCAGGTGGGCATTCTGACATCAATAAGGTAATCAACGTGCAACGCAGTGACGAAGACCTGCTGTTTGGTTGGGTAGTTCCAGGTGAAGCGCTCCCGTCGATGGGAGTATTGACATTTTCGATCGAATTCGCATCGAGCAATTATCTTATGAAGGTCAGATCAATAGAACAGGAGATAGTCGATGGATTGTCCGGCACAGATATAGCGCCAGAGCCTGTGGAGCAGGCATGGTATATTGAGATTCAGCAGAAATGCGAGACTATGTTAGATGATATCGAGCGTGCCAGGAAAGACGTACAGGCATCGGTCAAACAGGTAAGTTCCAATAAAGAAGCTATAGAGTCCTTGCGGAACAAGGTGATGGAACTAAAAAAATCTGGCCGTGATGGACGAGAAGACCTTGCCGCCGCCATCACGGAGAAGGGTGTTGAGACGGCGGTCGAAGATAATATGCACAAAATGGCGGACAACGTCAGAAAGATACCGAGCGGAGTCACATACGGGATAGTTACGCGTACAGTTCCTTACACATATGGATTGATAAGCGATTTGTACACGATACTACCAGAACAGGAGGAATAGATGAGCTTAAGGATTGAAACAATAGCGTTAGGGAAACAAGAGGTTGACAGCGAATACTGGGTATCGGACATCACGGACAAGAAGATTCAGGAGATAGCTGCTGCTCTTGGCTTAAAATATTACACAATAACATCTGGAAGCGACTGGGTCTTGTACAAAGGCGATGACGCATACAATACAACGGGATTCCGGTTCAAATATAATGCTGATAGCTCGACCTTAGAGATGTTGAGCATAGTTAAAGGTGTGACGTCAAGCCAGGTCAACTTCTATTTTAAAGAGAGTATTCCTGTGTCACGTTCTAAAAATGGCGTCGGCGCAATGAGTGCGAAGCTATACTACGTCATAACTGCCAAAGGTGTAGTATTGGGGCCAAGCCCTGAAAAGATGCAGTTCATAGTCGACGCAGGCACCGACATTAAAACTGGTGAGGAACATACTATCTATGTCCATGCCGACGGCAATGCTGCATATACTGACAGAATGGAGGCGATCACAAGTCCATACAGTGGACGTTTGGGCAACGCCACTTATGGACCCAAAGATATAGTGCTACTCGTCCCGGTAGTATTAGACTATATAATATCTAAATCGTTGTATGGGATAAAGTATGGTCCACAGTGTAATGACTATACTTACTATGACTTCGATATAGATACCAAGCGATATTTAACAGTGAATACGCAGTATAATGAGTCGAGATTCGCCGTGGAACTATCAACTGATATATGATAAGGAGCCAGGAATATGTATATAGACGCGAGTGCGATTATTGAAATCGGGAAAGTGATTGGTGAGATATCACTCTCTGGAACATGGCTGACAGGCGATAAATTGACATCTTAATTCAGGAGGATAGAAAGTATGAAAAATGCAATATGTACAACCGCTGGAGCAATAGGCGGTGTGATAGCATCCCTGTTTGGTGGATGGGATGCAGGGCTGGCAACACTGGTCATGTTCATGGCCATAGACTATGTAAGTGGCCTTGTGGTGGCTGGAGTTTTTCACAACAGTAAGAAAACAACGTCAGGAGCCTTAGAGAGCAAGGCAGGATGGAAGGGATTATGTCGTAAGGGCATGTCCCTTTTGTTTGTATTGATAGCCTATAGGCTTGATCTGGCGATAGGCTCAAACTATATCCGGGATGCGGTGATAATAGGATTTATAGTAAATGAGACGATCAGTATTGTTGAGAACGCTGGTCTCATGGGTGTACCGCTTCCTAAGGCAATCAATAAAGCAATAGACATATTAACATCAAAGAGTGAAGAGAAAGGCGGCGATCAAAATGAACGGAATTGACATCAGTGCATGGCAGGGCGATGCCAGAATAGACCTCGGTAAGATAGCGTATGACTTTTGTATCGTGAAAGCGACCGAGGGAACAGACTACAAGAATAGATACTTTACAGCACATTGTGATAAGGTCCTGAACAGGAAGAAGCTGCTGGGGGTATATCACTATGCAAATGGCGGAGATCCACAGAAAGAGGCTGACTACTTCCTGGCATACTGCAAGAAGTATATTGGCAAAGCAATCCTTGTGCTTGACTGGGAGGCAAAAAACAATCCATTGTTCGGCAATGCCGACCTTGAATGGTGCCTGAAGTGGTGCAGTTATGTGCAGAGCAAGACAGGTGTCAAGCCACTTATCTATGTGCAGAAGAGTGCCATGGAAGCAATAAAGAAAGCCGGATACGGTTTGTGGGTTGCTCAGTATCCGGACCGTGAACAGACAGGATACCAGGAACGTCCGTGGAATGAGGGAGCGTACAACTGTATCATCAGACAGTACACGAGTGTGGGCAGACTGTCAGGCTATGCCGGAGATCTTGATCTCAACAAGGCATATATCAGCTCTGCAAGCTGGAATAAGCTGGCAGGCAGAAGAGCCGTGTCCGTACTTGCGAAGCCGACAGCCGCTAAGAAAAATATCAATACGATTGCCAAGGAAGTGCTTGTCGGTAAGTGGGGCAATGGCCAAGACAGAAAGAGTAGGCTCACCAAGGCGGGCTATGACTATGCAAAGGTACAGGCAGCAGTCAACAAGCTGGTCAAGGCATCACAGCTCAGTTCTGAGAAGGTCATCAATGCTGTGGCTCATGAGGTCATAGCTGGTAAGTGGGGCAATGGACAGGAACGTATTGACAGGCTTAAGGCAGCAGGGTATGATTCAGGCAGGGTTCAGAAACGTGTGAATGAACTATTATAATAAGGAAGCGATTCTGATTGAAGAAGTCGTCCAAGAACACACAAAATAAAAATTGGTAGTAATCTACTAGAAACAAAAGCTGTAAAAATGGCTTAAAACCGTGGTCGAAAATTATCAAAGAGATAATTATATATCATTTCAGATATATCAAGAACCCGCAGAAGTCCAACGCTTTTGTGGGTTCTTTTTTTCAGAACTTTTGAGATTCAGATTAGGAGGAACAAAAGATATGGTGACATTATTGTCGAAGCTGTGGATCAAATCAGATAATTATAAGGATAGCAAGGTGAGGGAGAAATATGGTGTTCTTTGCGGAGCTGTTGGTATATTTTTGAATGTATTATTGTTCCTGGGAAAATTCTTTGCTGGATTACTTTCGGGGGCTATCTCGATCACGGCGGATGCGTTCAACAATTTATCAGATGCAGGAAGCTCGTTTATATCTATGATAGGTTTTAAGTTATCTGGCAGAAAACCGGACCCGGATCATCCGTTTGGACATGGAAGGATAGAGTATATATCAGGCTTATTTGTAGCAGTCATGATCATATTGATGGCCTACGAGCTTATTAAAGATTCAATCGGAAAGATCCTACATCCGGAACTTCCCAAATTCAGCATTCTAGTTGCCGTTATACTCGTTGTTTCAATTGGAGTAAAGATATATATGTATTTCTACAACAGGAGTATAGGCAGAAAGATAGAGAGTGCGACCATGATAGCGACGGCGAAAGACAGTTTATCTGATACATTTTCCACAATGGTTGTTCTTGCATCTGCACTTGCTGCTCATTTCTGGAAAATACCTATAGATGGATATTGCGGGTTATTGGTGGGCGTAATGATACTCATAGCTGGCATCACTGCAATGAAGGATACGGTCAGCCCCTTGCTTGGTCAGGCACCGGAACCAGAGCTTGTGGACGAGATCGAGAAGATCGTGAGGTGTGATAAAAGGATCCTTGGTATTCATGATCTTGTGGTCCATGATTATGGACCTGGCAGACTTATGGTCAGCCTGCACGCAGAAGTTCCTTATAAGGAAGATATTCTTGAACTGCATGATCTGATCGATCAGATAGAATTCTCTCTCAGAAAAGAACTAAATTGTGAGCCTGTCATTCACATGGACCCGATAGTAGATGACGATGAGGAGACAAATGCTGCGAAAGCGCGGATCACTGAAATTATAGAATCACTTAATAAGGATAGCAGAAAAAATGAAAATGTTCAGTTTCACGACTTTAGAATGGTAAAGGGTTCAACACATTCCAATCTGATTTTTGATGTGGTTTTGCCACATGGATATCAAATGTCAGAAGAACAGATAATATCCTATATCAAGGAAAAAGTTAGTGAGTACAATAAAAATTACTATTGTGTGATACATATTGACAGAGCGTATGTAAAATAATTCCAGATGGTGAGCATCCTGATCACAGAAGAGTAAGACCTTCTGTGGTTATTATTATTACATAATATATTTACATGTTTTTTCATAATCTTAGATTTGACTTTACCATGATAAACTGTTACTATGTTACCGTGTTGTGCCCTAATAGGGCTGTATATCATGCAGATGCCCAGTGTAGTGTGTTTCATGCATCTGCCAAGTATATTTAAGTATATTTCAGGAGGAAAAAAGTATGAAAAAGTTATTATCACTGCTCTTAGTGGCAGCAATGGGACTTTCACTGGTTGGATGTGGCGGATCTGATAACGGATCTAAGAGTGAGTCAAAGAGTGATCTGGAGTATGTAAAGGATAAGGGAACTCTCGTTGTCGGCGTTACAGACTTCGCACCGATGGATTACAAGGATGAGTCAGGCAACTGGATCGGATTTGACGCGGATATGGCATCAGCATTTGCAGAGAGCCTTGGGGTAAAGGCAGAGTTCGTAGAGATAGATTGGGACAACAAGATCATGGAGCTTGACGGCAAGACCATCGACTGTGTATGGAATGGTATGACACTTACAGATGAGGTTACAAGCTCAATGGCATGTTCAGATGCATACTGCAACAATGCTCAGGTAGTTATCGTGCCAAATGATAAGGCAGACAAGTATCAGACAGTAGACAGCATCAAGGAGCTTACATTTGCTGTAGAGGCAGGAAGCGCAGGCGAGGATCAGGCCAAGGCGCTTGGTCTCAACTATACAGCGGTAAAGGCACAGGCAGATGCACTCATGGAAGTTGCAGCTGGAACATCAGATGCAGCAATCATTGATTCGCTTATGGCAGCAGCTATGGTTGGTGAGGGAACAGGTTATGACAAGCTCACATATACCGTAGGTCTCAACAGCGAGGAGTATGGCGTTGGCTTCAGAAAGAACTCAGATCTTGTAGCTGAGCTCAACAAGTTCTTTGCAGACAGTAAGGCTGACGGTTCAATGGAGAAGTGTGCTGAGACATATAAGGTACAGGCTGCACTTGCAAAGTAATAGATAAGATATAATTAGTATTTTTACCATCACTTAGAGAGAAAAATTATTATGGATTTGTTTTTTGAACAGCTCCCGGTCGTACTTGGAGCTCTTAATACAGGATTTATACAGACATTAAAATTGTTCTTCGTGACATTGCTCGGTGCATTTCCACTTGGACTTCTCATAGCACTCGGTTCCATGTCAAAGTTTAAACCGCTCAGCTATCTTATGAAGTTCATTGTATGGATAGTGAGAGGTACACCACTTATGATACAGCTGCTCATCATATATTATTTCCCGGGACTTGTATTCCACAACCCGGTATGGGGCGGCGGCGAAGGCGGAAGATTTGTAGCGGCATCGGTGTCATTCATAGTGAACTATGCCTGCTATTTCTCAGAGATTTACCGTGGAGGTATTCAGGGTATTCCTGTAGGACAGGAGGAGGCCGGACTTGTGCTTGGCATGACTCCAAAGCAGATATTCTTCAAGGTCAAGCTTTTGCAGATGATAAAGAAGATAGTTCCGGCGATGTCCAACGAGATCATAACTCTGGTCAAGGATACGTCCCTTGCCCGTATCATCGCACTTCAGGAGATAATCTGGGCAGGACAGGCATTCATGAAGGGTTCACAGGGAATCTCTGGTGCGATATGGCCACTCTTCTTCTGCGCATTCTACTATCTGATATGGAATGGCGTACTCACAGTTTTACTTGGCAAATTAGAGAAGAAACTTGATTTTTTTAGATAGGAGGAGCCGCAATGAACGCAGTTCATACTCGGAATCGGCTCCGACGACCTGCCCCGCTGCGGAGCAGAGGGGCGATACATATTAGATAGGAGGAGCCGCAATGAACGCAGTTCATACTCGGAATCGGCTCCGACGACCTGCCCCACTGCGGAGCAGAGGGGCGATACAGATTAATAGGAGGAGCTGCTATGGCTATATTAGAGGTTGAACATATAAAAAAGAAGTTTGGCAAGACAGATGTGCTCAAGGATATAAGCTTTTCTCTGGAGCAGGGCGAGGTCCTTTCTATCATAGGATCATCAGGAAGTGGAAAGACAACACTTCTTCGCTGTCTGAACTTTCTGGAGATGCCGGACAATGGAGTTATCCGTGTAAATGATGAAATCCTGCTTGACACTGACAAGCCGGAGACACTCAAGGAGTCGGAGGTGCGCAAGAAGAGACTGCATTTTGGACTTGTGTTCCAGTCATTTAATCTCTTTCCACAGTACACTGCGCTTCAGAACGTAATGCTTGCAAGAGAGCTTCTTGCAAAGGAGAGACCGGATTTCAAAGTAAATAAGAAGAATATACTCGACGAGATAAGAGTCCAGGCAGAGGAACTTCTACGCCAGATGGGACTTGAGGACAGAATGAACAACTATCCTCACCAGCTTTCCGGAGGACAGTGTCAGCGAGTTGCCATAGCAAGGGCGCTTGCGTTGCAGCCGGACATCCTGTGTTTCGATGAGCCTACATCGGCTCTTGATCCGGAGCTCACAGGAGAGGTACTTAAGGTTCTCAGAAACCTTGCAGACAAAAAGACAACCATGATAATTGTTACCCATGAGATGGCATTTGCAAAGGATGTTGCAAGTCAGGTCATATTCATGGATGATGGATATATACTTGAGCAGGGAAGACCTGACCAGGTATTTGACAATCCGAAGATGGAGAGGACAAAACAATTTCTTTCATCATATTCATAAAAGATGTATAAGATCCCGGTGTATCGAAAAAATGATGCACCGGGATTTTCTGTTTATATAAAAAATAATCACTAAAAATCTGAAAAACCGTCTGAAACTATACTATACAAAATTTACAAAACAATAATAAGAAACAAGGCAGCAATTCTCCCCCATATATAAATGAAATAAGAAACATAGGCATGGCAGATAGGGATGCCATCTACCCCATGCACAAAAAAACAAGAAAATGACATATCGGAGGTCTACCCAGAGGGATAAAAAAATCTACCCAGACGTTGAGTAAAAAAAGGTCAGTGTGTACTATTGGATATACCGTACGGAATACAAAGCATGACATTAAAAATTTGTTTTACAGGAGGAGAACATTATGCCATTAACAAGAAAAACAACAGGTGTAGAAAAAACAAAAAGAGAAACAGGAAGTATTGATAAGGTCAGAATAAATGATGGTCGTGTACAGGTACTGACCAGCGAGGGTAAAATATATGTTTTTGATAAACGAGAGGTATGCACTGTTACAAATATATCACTCAGTGTAAATGAAAGACCGGTAAATGCCAGCTTTGAGAATTCAGGGTATGGGACATCGACCAATGCTATCCGTTTTCAGAGATACCCGATAGTGGAATTTGTCAATCTTGCGCCGGAAACAGTGAAGAACTATATGAAGTCAATATTGATGGAGTCCGTCCTGGATCTGTCTGACGTTAAGGTGATGCATTCATATAAGTGGGGGGACAATTAGCCGCATCTCTATATGCCAGATGATTGGGACGATGGAAGAATATATGCTAAACTGAGCGATGAAGAAGCAGACAAAGCCGATGAATATGACATAGACTATGTGGAAGATGGATATGAGGACGATTGGTATGAAGAGGAAGAGGATGAGAATGAGTAGGAGAAATGTGATCTCATGATTGAAATGTGATACAGTTTTTCCAATGCAGTGATGACACAGAGAAAACAATAAAGTATAGTAGAAGCAGCAAAGACACTAAATGCCGCTTGCCCAATATCAGACGGGCAGGCAGAATTTGGTGTCTTTTTTATTTGATTCTATAGTGGCATCTACTTCATGTCGCAGGAAAAGATACTAGCAATCCATTCCCATAGCCCTGGCTTTGGTGGTCTGTGTCTCTCCCCTGGGATGATGTGGTGGGGCGTATATGGATGAGAGTTTCAGTGGATTATTGCCAATGTTGATGATGTTGTGCCATGTGCCGGCTGGTATACAGACGCATTCTCCTGCACAAAGATTCTGACGGAAGCACAGTTCGTTTGGGCAGCAGCCCATTCTGACTGAACACTGTCCCTGTTCGATCCGGATGATCTGATCGGTATTATCATGGATTTCCAAACCTACGTCTGAGCAGGCAGGTATACACATGACTGTCATCTGCATGAAACAGCCGGTCCACACGGTTTCGCGGTAATTGTGGTTCTGTAACGCTTTATCCCGGAGGTCTATAGTGCAGATGTTGTCACGACAGTCAGGTCTGTTCGGAGAACAATGGTTGTTGCATTTCATAGGATAGTCCTTTCAGATTTAATAGTTCTATTTATAGTATTCAGAAAGGATAGAATATGACAAAAATTATACATTTTTATGTAACCTGGATTGTGAGCTATGTGAAAAAATGCAAAAAGTGATAAAAAAATTGAAAATAGTATTGACATTTTGTACATAAACAACTAATATAAGATATATCAAATGGAAACGGTTCCAAAAACGTTTCCGAAAAAACAAAGTAACCATTAAGCAGCTCGTATAAGAGATGACTGAAGGAAAAATTTTTATTATTTTATGGGAGGAACCAATATGAACAAGAAAGGTATTGCGGCACTTGGACTGTCACTTATGATGGCAGGTACCATGTTGACAGGATGTGGCTCAGGAGATTCAGATGGAGCAGGAAAGAAGGCAGATGCAAAGGGCTCTGTATATTATCTGAATTTCAAACCGGAGCAGGATGCACAGTGGCAGGAGCTTGCTAAGGTGTACACAGAAGAGACTGGCGTTGATGTGACGGTAGTTACAGCGGCTTCTGGTCAGTATGAGACTACTCTTAAGAGTGAGATGGGTAAGTCAGAATCACCTACCCTGTTCCAGGTAAATGGACCGGTTGGTCTTGCTTCCTGGAAGGACTATTGTTATGATCTTGGATCATCACAGGTGTATAAAGAACTCACTTCTGAGGACTTTGCACTTAAGGATGGCGATAAGGTCGCAGGAATCGGATATGTTATAGAGTCATACGGAATCATTTACAACAAAGAGCTTTTAAGCAAAGCTGGATACACAGAGGATGATATCAATTCATTTGCAGACCTCAAGAAGGTGGCAGAGGATATAACAGCCAATTCAGACAAATTAGGATTCTCAGCATTCACATCAGCTGGAATGGATGGCTCATCAGACTGGAGATTCAAGACACATCTTGCAAATCTTCCAATCTACTATGAATACAAGGCTGATGGAATCGATACTACAGATGCGATCAAGGGTACATATCTTGATAATTACAAAAATGTATGGGATCTGTACATCAACAACTCAACAACCGATCCAAAGCAGCTCAGCACAAAGACTGGTGATGATGCGGTTGCAGAGTTTGTTTCAGGACAGGCAGTATTTTATCAGAATGGTACATGGGCATACGCAGATGTATCATCACTTGGCGATGACAACCTCGGAATGCTCCCTATCTATATAGGAGCAGATGGTGAGGAGAATCAGGGACTCTGTACAGGAAGTGAGAATTACTGGTGTGTAAATGCTAAGGCTTCAGAGGAAGATATCCAGGCAACTCTTGACTTCATGGAGTGGTGTGCTACAAATGACACCGCACTTAAGGCAATCTGTGGTTCAAAGGGCGCTATGCCATCAGGAGCCGATGGAATGGGATTTGTAACACCATTCAAGAAGAACCTTGAGTCAACAAACCTTCTTGTAAACATCGCAAATGAGTATGTAGCAGAGGGCAAGACACCTGTAAGCTGGAACTTCACAACAATGCCATCAGAGCAGTGGAAGAACGACCTCGGATCAGCACTTACAGCATATGCGGCAGATCAGACAGATGCCAACTGGGATCTTGTAAAGAGCGCATTTGTAGATGGATGGGCTAAAGAGGCTGCTGCAGCAAAGTCAAAATAAAACATATTAACAAATAAACAATAGTACACAACCCAAAAATAAAAAAACATCACAAAATAAAACCAACTTAAAATATGAATAAAGTTCTGCAAGCTGCAGGACACCAGGAAGGCTAACAGCTTTGCAAAGGCAGCTCATACCCAGAGGTGTCAGACTAGAGATGGATATGTATTCATATGCAAATATGTCTACATATCCATTTTTAGACTCAGAAGATATTGGAAAGAAAATTGATATGCAACAGAGTGGAGGTTATCAAAAAAATTATGGAGAAAACGATAAAAAGATATTGGCCGGTGTTTCTGATACCGACAATGGCTGCGTTTCTAATAGGATTTATCGTGCCATTTGCCGAGGGAATATATCTGTCCTTCTGTAAGTTCACGACCATAAGGGACGCTGAATTTGTAGGATTTCAGAATTATATAGACGCATTCAAGGACTCAACATTCCCGGATGCATTTAAGTTTACAACATTATTTGCGATTGTCACACTTGTGCTTATAAATGTTCTTGCATTTCTTGTGGCACTGGCACTTACACAGAAGATCAAAGGAACTAATATATTCAGAACGGTATTCTTTATGCCGAATCTTATAGGTGGTATCGTACTTGGATATGTATGGCAGCTTATATTCGATGCCATATTCTCAAAGTTTGATACAGCCCTGAAGCTCAATGAAGTCCTCGGTTTCTGGGGATTGGTTATACTGGTGTGCTGGCAGCAGATAGGATATATGATGATCGTTTATATTGCAGGACTTCAGGCAATTCCTGAAGACATTCAGGAAGCAGCCATGATTGATGGTGCAAATAGAACACAGAGACTTTTCAGGGTTACGATCCCGAACATGATGCCATCCATAACTATATGTACATTCCTCACAATAACCAACTCATTCAAACTGTTTGACCAGAACCTGGCACTCACAGGAGGCGAGCCACTCCATAAGACAGAGATGCTAGCGCTTAATATATATGAGACGTTTTATGGAAGAGTAGGATATGAGGGAGTAGGTCAGGCCAAGGCAGTCGTATTCTTCATACTGGTAGTAGCGATAGGACTCATACAGCTTAAGATTACAAGATCAAAGGAGGTGCAGCAGTAATGGCGAAGATACAGAAAACAGCAAATACAGCGGATAAAAAGCCTGTATACAGAGTGAAAGAAAAACCAACGTTGACGGGAATTCTGGCTACTTTATTCTTTACCATTATTTCCATAATATTTGTTTCACCGATAATAATCGTAATTATAAACTCGCTGAAAGCCAAGACGTTTATCAGTCTGGAGACATTTGAACTGCCAAATGAGCACAGCTACATAGGCTTGGACAATTATAAAACGGCTATAACACAGTATGATTTCATTAAGGCAGTGGGCTGGACAGTTGTGATAACGGTTCTCTCAGTAGTGGCAATTTTGCTGTTCTGCTCTATGACAGCCTGGTATATAACCAGAGTCAAGAATATAGCGACAAAGATCATATATCTGCTCTGCGTGTTCTCTATGGTAATACCTTTCCAGATGGTTATGTTTACTCTGGCTGGAACTGCGGATGCACTTCACCTTAATACTCCATGGGGAATCGTGATCGTGTATCTTGGATTTGGAACAGGTCTTGCAGTATTCATGTTCTGCGGATTTATCAAGTCCATTCCTTTGGAGGTCGAGGAGGCTGCGATGATAGATGGATGTACGCCGCTCAAGACATTTTTCAGGGTTGTTATCCCTATCATGAAACCTACTTACATATCTGTAGGAATACTTGAGGCTATGTGGATATGGAATGATTTCCTTCTGCCATATTTGGTACTCGACATCAAGAAATACAAGACGATATCTATAGTTGTCCAGTATATGAAGGGCAGCTACGGAAGAGTAGATATGGGAGCGATCATGGCGTGCCTTGTTATGGCTATCATTCCGGTTGTTGTATTCTACCTCTGTGCACAGAAGTACATCATCAAGGGTGTTGCAGCTGGTGCTGTAAAGGGATAGTAATATAATATTATTATAAAAAACAGGCGGTTGTGAGATTCGCAGCCGCCTGAAATTGGTTAAAAGGAGAGATTTCAGATGGAAAGATCAGCAGGAATACTGCTTGCTATATCAAGCCTCCCGTCAAAGTATGGAATTGGCAGCTTCTCAAAAGAGGCATATCGTTTCGTTGACTGGCTTAGGTCTGCACACCAGAGTTACTGGCAGATACTTCCCATGGGTCCCACCGGGTATGGGGATTCGCCGTATCAGTCATTTTCGACATTTGCTGGAAATCCATATTTTATAGATCTTGATACACTTGTGGATCAGGGACTGCTCACAGACCGCGAGTGCAGAGAGATAGACTGGGGCGACGATGGCAGATATGTGGATTATAGAACAATATATGAAGGAAGATATCCAATCCTGAGAAAATCATATGAGAGATGGAAAATGACTGACAGCATGGAGTTTTCCATGTTCATGGATGAGAACAAAGAGTGGATATATGATTATTCACTATTTATGGCTGTAAAGGATTCGCTTGGTGGAATTCCGTGGACAGAGTGGCCGCAGGATATAAGAAACAGGCAGCCTGATGCGGTGCAGAAAATGCAGATTAAGCTTGCGGATGAGATACATTTTCAGCAGTACATGCAGTATTTGTTTTATACTCAGTGGAATGTGCTAAAGAGCTATGCCAACAAGAACCATATAAGGATCATAGGAGATATCCCAATCTATGTAGCTATGGACAGCGCAGATGTATGGGCACACCCGGAGCTTTTCAGGCTTGATGAGGACAGGCGACCATACGAGGTTGCCGGATGCCCGCCTGATGGGTTTTCGGAGACCGGACAGCTGTGGGGAAACCCAATATATGACTGGGAGCTGAACAGGCAGACCGGTTACAGTTGGTGGATAGCCAGAATGAGACATAGCTATAAACTTTATGATGTAGTCCGGATTGATCATTTCAGAGGCTTTGATGAATATTATGCCATTCCATATGGTGAGGAAACAGCTGTGAATGGCAAGTGGAAAAAGGGCCCTGGGATGGATCTGTTTAGGAATATAGAAAAGGCTCTGGGTAAGAGAGATGTCATTGCCGAGGATCTTGGTTTTGTGACTGATTCGGTCAGAAAGCTTGTGCATGATTCTGGATTTCCGGGAATGAAGGTTGTGGAGTTTGCCTTTGATGTGAGAGACACCGGGGCGGCATCTGATTATCTTCCACATAATTACATACGAAATTGTGTTGTATATACGGGAACCCATGACAATGAGACCCTTATTGGCTGGTGGAGCAGTATAGATCAGAGATCCAGAGACATGGCAAGGGATTATATGGCAGCTCATTATACACCGGACCGTCTGATCAATGTCCCATTTATCACGCTTGCTATGAGAAGTATTGCAGATCTTTGTATTATACCGATGCAGGATTATTTGGGGCTAGACAATAAATCGAGGATGAATAAGCCATCCACAGTTGGCGATAACTGGAGGTGGCGCATGATATCCGACGATACGGATGATGATCTTGCAGAGGAAATAGGCAGCCTTACACTGATGACCGGGAGAAGCAAGATGTGAAAAAGTACTCTCTAAAAATATTTACCGGGAAATGATAAGTAGAGTATTTTCTTGACCTCCACATATTGGGATAATATAATTATTGGGAATAAAAGAGAAAAGTGGGATACAGCTTATGACAATAAAGGATATTGCACGTATATCAGGTTATGGTATCGGAACCGTGTCCAGGGTGATCAACAATCAGACCGGAGTCAGCGATGCAGCCAGAGAGAAGATACTCAGGGTTATAGAGGAAAACGGCTTTGAGCCGAACGTCAACGCAAAGCTCCTCAAAATGTCAGCGAAATCGGCGGTGGTTGTCATCATAAAAGGAAACCAGAATATGTTGTTTGCGGATATAGTAGAGCGGATACAGAACCTGCTTGCTGGATATGATGAGGATGTCATAGTGGAGTACATAGACGAGGATGGTGACGAGATCGAGTATGCCATCAAACTCACTCATAGCGTGAATCCGAAGGGAATCATGTTTTTGGGTGCCAATCTTGCACTTTTTGATGAGCGTGTGAAAGAGCTTGAGATCCCGGGAGTCATAATCACGACCGGCGGAGAGATTCTTGCAAATGACAACATATCCTCCATAACGATAGATGACACGGCAGCGACATACGATATGACAAGGTATCTTCTTGAAAAAGGCCACAGGCGCATCGGAGTCATAGGAGGGCAAGTGTCCGAGAAACAGATAAGTTTCAATAGATATGAAGGCTGCAAGAGGGCTATAGATGAGTGGCAGCATGATGACCGGGCGGAGTTTACATATATTCCGTGCAGGTATTCTATGAAGGCAGGTTATGAGGCCACGAAGCGTCTCTTGGAGGAACAGCCGGAGGTTACAGCAATCATGGCTCTCAGTGATACGATAGCGATCGGCGTCATGAGAGCGGCTGCTGATCTGGGCAAACATATTCCGGAGGAGCTGTCAGTTACTGGATTTGATGGAATAGAGCTGGCAGGATACTGTGTACCAAGACTTACAACAATAAAACAGAATACAGAGATCATGGCATCGAGAAGTGTTGACATCATGCTCAAGCATATAAATTATGCAGCAGCTGGTGAACATGAGATAGTGCCATATTCCATGATAGAGGGAGAAAGCGTTAGGAGCATCGGCTAGGATTCAGGGAAAATCTTTTTAATTAAGTTTGAATTCGTCTTATACTGGTATATTATATATCGGTATAGGGCGATTTTTTTATGAGATAAAAGTTCGGTAAGGCTCTGAGATTCGTATAGAGTATTTATCACAGTTTGGAGATGAGAAGATGGATCAGAATATAGAATCGAAAATATTAGAAAAACGCAAACTATGTAAAGTGCTTAAGGTGTTTAAGATTGTTTCTTTTATAGGAATATTTGCGCCATTTGTTGCGTTTATGGTGGTATCTAGAAATGGCTATGAATTAGACTCTGCTTGGCTGCTGATTCCGGCTTTGTTTGTAGGCGGATTTTTCCTGTTCTCATATATGGAGACAAATAAACTTAAAGACCTCAAGGAACTCATGGGACAGTATGTTGTACGGAGTGTCCTTGGAGAGCGCTTGCATGTGATTGAATACATGCCAAATGGATATACAAATGAGGCATTTTTACATAATTGTCCGATTCTTCCTTCATTTAATAATATGGATGGTTCTGACTTTATACATGGAATATACAGGGGAGTAGAATTTACATTCAGTGATCTCACACTCAGAACGGAAACAAAGGGTTCACCGGACGGTGAGTTTCCTGGCGATAATGTTGTTAATTTTAAAGGCCAGCTCATAATGGCTACTTCCCACAAGAATGTTAATGGTTTTGTACAGATCCAGGAGAGAATTAGTCCAAGAATGAAAAACGAAAAGAAAAGTGGCATATTATCAAGAGTATTGGGTTCTGAGAATTCACGTAACAGTTTTATGACGGGCAACGCGTCATTTGATAACAGGTTCGATATATATGCCTCTGACAGCCAGCTTGCTTTGAGGGTATTGACGCCACAGCTTATGCAGGGACTTATGGGACTTGAAGGATTTATGGAGATACAGATCGCTGGCAATATGGTGGCAGTAGCGATAAAGAATGACAGAGATTTATTTGAACTTAGTAACAATGGCAGGGATAATGGTGACATGGAGGAGTATCGTCAGAAATTTAGGGATGAACTTTCCGATATTTTGAAAGTTATTGATGTCTTTGGTATGAATACAGATCTTTTTCAGTAGTTGGTTAAATGATAGAAGGTTTATATACAGTGAGAATGTGTTAAATGTAGGAAATAACCGGAAAGATCATAGGATACGATACCCTGACCGGCAGGACAAAATTGCCGGGATATGCACAACCCACAGTGGAATATATCGATCCATACAGCGGTGAGCCGGATTCTTATATGGTAAATCAGGAGATAAACAGAAAGAAACATTCTATCGGTAGCGAGTATAAACTTTTATACTCTAGGGAAAAGAGAACGGCCTATGAGAAGAAGTCAAACAAGGTGTACAGAGAGATGGAGGTTTGCTTTTTCGGACTGGCTGTGCTGATCTTCATTGCGGGGATAGTGAAGTTGGCGATGAAGGTATTGTAATCACCGCCGATACTATGCTAATATAGATATGTTTGCGAAAATGACAAATTTTTATCACTTCAGGAGGAAAACAATGGGTGGATTTTTTGGAGTAGCGGCAAAAGATGACTGTGTGTTTGATTTGTTCTTTGGAATAGACTATCATTCACATCTTGGAACAAGACGCGGAGGCATGACAGTGTATGGAGATAAGGGATTTGACAGATCCATACACAATATCGAGAATGCTCCATTTAGAACAAAGTTCGACAAAGATATGCAGAACATGAAGGGCTATTTTGGAATAGGATGTATATCCGATTATGAGCCACAGCCACTCATAGTGCGTTCACATCACGGAACATATGCCCTGACGACAGTCAGCAAGATCAACAACGTTGACGAGATATCCAAGGAGATATTTGATCAGGGACATTCACATTTCCTTGAGATGAGCGGAGGGGATATCAACAGCACAGAGCTGGTGGCAGCTCTTATCAACCAGAAGGATAATCTGATAGATGGAATAAGATATGCGCTGGAGAAGATAGATGGTTCTCTGTCACTCCTGCTCATGAACCAGAATGGAATATATGCAGCCAGGGATATGTATGGAAGAACTCCTGTGGTCATAGGCAAGAAAGATGGTGCATTCTGTGCGTCATTTGAGAACTTTGCCTACAAAAACCTTGGCTATCATGACTATAAAGAACTCGGCCCTGGTGAGGTTGTCGTACTCACACCGTCCAACTGTGTGACGCTTGTGCAGCCGGGCAAGGACATGAAGATATGTACCTTCCTGTGGGTATACTATGGTTACCCTGCAAGCTCATACGAGGGTATGAGTGTAGAGCAGATGAGATATAACTGCGGAGCCAGCATGGCAAAAAGAGACAACGTTAAGCCTGATATCGTAGCCGGAGTTCCGGATTCAGGAACAGCGCATGCAGTAGGCTATGCCAATGAGTCCGGAATACCTTTCTCAAGACCATTCATCAAGTACACACCGACATGGCCACGTTCATTTATGCCGACCATACAGAGCCAGCGTAATCTCATAGCCAAGATGAAGCTTCTGGCAGTTGAGGATCTTATCAAGGACAAGAGCCTTCTGCTTATAGACGATTCCATCGTGCGTGGAACACAGCTCAGAGAGACAACCGAGTATCTGTTTGACAGCGGTGCCAAGGAAGTGCACATCAGACCTGCATGTCCACCACTTGTATACGGATGTAAATACCTTAACTTCTCAAGATCATCATCAGAGATGGATCTTATAACAAGAAGAGTTATCGAGAGACTTGAGAACGGAAATGTGACAGATGAGGTACTTCAGGAGTACACAGATCCTGATTCAGAGAAGTATGAGAAGATGGTTGATGAGATCTGCAAGGAGCTGCATTTCACATCACTCAGATTCAACAGACTTGACGATATGCTTGAGGCGTGCGGAGTTGAGAAGTGCAAGCTTTGTACATACTGCTGGGATGGTAAGGAGTAAGCTGCGGATGACGGCGATGCCATATGCAGCAGACAGTATCATATATAAAAATAGCTTATTTGTAATACTAAGAAAAATGGTGACAGGGATATGGCATTAGAAAACTCAAAAGAAACTTCAAATGAAATCACAATAGAAGAGATACAGGAACTGGATAAGGATTCATATCTGATAGTTGACATCAGGGATGAAGTTGAGATATCCCACGGAGCCATCCCGGGTGCGATGGCAGTCCAGACGGACAGGCTGATGCCAGAGAATCTGGCGGAGACAGCCAGTGAGATATTCCCGGTTGAGAAATATATGCCCGGGGACAACTCAAAGGGAAAGAAACTCATCATCTGCTGCACCCACGGAACCAACAGCATTCCGCTGGCGGAGAGACTTACAGAGCTGGGATACGATGCGGTGAGCCTCAAAGGCGGATATATATCATGGCTGCTCTACACCATGGGCAAGCAGGAACAGACTGATATATGTGCCGATGTTGAGAAGAGCCTCCGCAAGAAGTTCCACAAGAAGATATGGTGCAACTTCACAAAGGCCATCAACAGATATGAGCTGGTGAAGGAGGGCGACAGGATAGCCGTATGTATATCGGGCGGCAAGGATTCCTTCCTCATGGCAAAGTGTTTTCAGGAGCTGAAAAGGCACAACAAGTTCCCATTTGAACTCAAGTTCATAGTTATGGATCCGGGTTACAGCCCGGCAAACCGCAAGGTCATAGAGGATAATGCCAGGATGCTGAACATCCCTATCCAGATATTTGAGTCTGATATATTTGATTCAGTGTATAACGTAGAGAAGTCGCCGTGTTATCTCTGTGCAAGAATGAGACGAGGCCATCTGTACAGCTATGCGAAGGAGCTTGGCTGTAACAAGATAGCTCTTGGACACCACTACGATGATGTCATAGAGACCATACTCATGGGTATGCTCTATGGAGCGCAGATGCAGACCATGATGCCGAAGCTCCACAGCACCAATTTTGAGGGAATGGAACTAATCAGACCTCTCTATATGGTGAGAGAGGACGACATCAAGGCGTGGAGAGATTACAACGAGCTTCATTTCATACAGTGCGCATGTAAGTTCACTGACACATGCACAACATGTAACAATGAGGAGACGAAGTCCAAGCGTCAGGAGATCAAGCAGCTTATAGCGACACTCAAGAAGACAAATCCGTTTGTGGAGGGCAACATATTCAAGAGTGTGGAGAATGTCAATATCGATACCCTTATAGAGTACAAGCAGGGAGGCGTGAGACACAGCTTTCTTGATACCTACGATGAGAAGAGCGGTAAGACAGAATAGATAAAAACAGCATTTGAGAGCCGTTATTTACATTTGGCAGATGTAAGTGACGGCTTTTAATGTTATTTTCATAAAAGCATGGCAATATATATCTGTTCAGCGATCGTGCAGCGATATACTGTAGTGGCCAACAGATGAAAATGACAGGGAGGATGGATGTATGCGTGTACTTGTAGTTGAGGATGAGAAGGATCTGAACAGCATAATATGCAGTAAGCTGGTCAAAGAGGGCTATAATGTGGATGCCTGTTATGACGGACAGGCGGCACTTGATTATATGGAAGCGGAGAATTACGACGGGGCGATCATGGATATAATGATCCCGAACAAGGACGGAATAACAGTCCTGCGCGAGATGAGAAATGCGGGGATACAGGTTCCTGTGCTTTTCCTCACGGCCAAGACGGAGACACAGGATATAGTCAGGGGACTGGATGCCGGAGCCAGCGATTATATGACAAAGCCATTTGAGTTCTCGGAGCTTATGGCAAGACTCAGGGTCATGCTGAGAACCCAGAATCCGGTAAATGAGAATGTGATAACCTGTGGTTCACTGGTGGTCGACATGAACAACAGACAGGCGATCAGGGATGGAAAGGTAATTGATCTCACGGTCAGGGAGTATGCTATCCTTGAGTACCTAGCCAGAAACAGAAATGTGGTAGTAACTAGGGAACAGATACGGGTGAACATCTGGAACATAGATGACGATGTCAATTCAAATGTGATAGATGTGTATATCCGTTATCTGAGAAGGAAGATAGACGATAATTATGAGGAGAAGCTGATCCATACTATAAGAGGTGTCGGCTATAAACTGGAATGTTAAAGAGAAAAATATCATTTGTAACATACACTATTATAATTACAGCGCTTATTCTGGTGGTGGGTATATCTTGTCTGCTGGTCATCCAGAACAATCTTATGAAGGATGATATGAACCTGATGGCTTATAAGAAGCTGACACAGGAGGTAGCCCAGATCAGACGATACATAGTGTATGATTCACAGAAGAAGCCACATATAGATGATGGATTTTACGACCGTGAGGACGATCCGGACAGTAATGAGCAGATATATGTGTTCCTTCAGGGAAATGACGGCGAGATCCTTGACGGCGAGGTGCCTGAGGGATATGCGGATAATCCGGATATAAGCATAAGAGATCTTATGCATATAGATGCAGGGAAGGTCAAGTATTTTGCGGTCGTCAGGCAGGGAAGAACAGACAAAGAGTCGCTGAAGAAGACTTCTAAATACAAGATCTGTGTCATGGTATCCGTCAGGGATATAGAGAGCAATTACAGTGAACTGTTATATAAATCATACTGTGTTATTGGAATCGTACTGATAGCATTTGTGATATATGCATTTGCTTTGAGGAAACTGATAGCAGTTCCAATGGGAAGCCTGAACCGTTCGATAGATAAGAGCGTGGACAATCTTGATTTTACAGAGAATCTGGAGTATGACGGTCCGTTCAAAGAGCTTGATATGCTGACCGATGCGAATAACAACCTGTACAGAAAAGTCCATAATGAGCTTGAGAGACAGACCGAGTTCAATGCAAATGTATCCCATGAACTGAGAACACCTGTAGCAGTCATGCATGCCCAGTGTCAGCTTTCCAGGGAGATCGCGGAGAAGAATGGCGATGAGGAGATGCTTGAGAGCATAGAGGTATTCGAGAGACAGACCTCACGTATGAAGGGGCTCATAGAACAGCTTCTTCAGATGTCGGTCATGGACAATGAAAACGCAGTCATAGCGGTTGAGGATGTAGATCTGCTGGATGTGGTGGAGTCTGTGTGCGATGATGTGGAGTACATCTGTAAGAAGAATCTTAAGTTTACCTACGACCTGAAGCCGACGATGGTCAAAGCGAATATGAACCATATAGTTATCGTCGTGAACAATCTGATGTCAAATGCGGTGAAGTACAGCAATGATGGAGGTAGTATCCATGTGTCCTGCGGTGTGAAAAATGACAGCTATTTTATCTCGGTCAGGGATGAGGGCCGGGGAATGGATAAGAGCACAAAGGAAAAGATATTTGAGAGTTTTTACAGAGGTGAGCCAGACAGAAGTGCGGAGGGTTTTGGCCTGGGTCTGTCACAGGTAATGCAGATCGCCAGATATTACGGCGGAATCGTGGATGTTGACAGTGAGCCCGGAAAAGGAAGCCTGTTTACATTTAAAATCCCGGTAAATGCAGAATAATGTCTGTGGATTTTAATATATATTAATTTTTTTAATGAAAGATTAATCTTAAATGTGTATAATTTAAAATCAGTGTTTTATTGAAAATAGGAGCTATATTTATGAAAGAACGAAAGAGAATAGTACATTTACTGATCGGCCCATTGTTATTCGGGCTGTTTACGGCACTTTTGCCACACGGAGTATTCACGACATTTGAGTCAAGAGCAGCGATAGGAACCATCATGTGGATGGCGTACTGGTGGGTAACAGGCCCGGTGGACTATGCGGTAACTGCATTCCTCCCGATAGCCTTAAATGCGATATTTCAGATGACTGACATGTCGGCGGTCATTTCCAACTACGCAGACGAGACGATACTGCTTCTTCTGGGAGCTTCCATCATAAGCGTGATGTGGGAGAATACCGGGCTTGACAAGAGGATAGCCATTACATTCCTGAGACTTATCGGCAGCAGTTTGAGGATACAGCTTGTGTTCTGGTTTGTGTTGTCTGCAGTTCTGTCAGCGGTGCTTCCAAATGCAGTGGTATGTGCGACGATCACACCTATAGCGATCGCCATGCTCAAGTATATAGGAATGGACGACATCAAGACAAACAAGACTGCATCAAAGATACTTCTCACGATAGCATATGCAACCGGACTCGGTGGTCTGGCATCGCCGCTCGGAGGTGCGATGAATCTTGTGACGGTCGAATATATACAGCAGATAACAGGCGAGGAGTACATGTACTCTTCGTGGGTCGTGAGATTCCTGCCTATCATGCTCATACTTGTGCTTGTAAATATCCTGTTCATGATCCGTGATGTGAAGAAGACAGAGATGCTTGGCGGTTCAAGGGAATACTTTGTAGCAAAATACAAGGAGCTTCCGCCTATGAGCTACGAGGAGAAGATAGCACTTGTGTTATTTGTTCTTGCCACGGTGCTTGCATTTACCAGACAGCTCTACCAGAGCATACTTCCGGGACTCAAGCCGGCGTATGTATTTATCATATGCGCCATAGTATCATTCCTTCTCACCAACAAGAACGGAGAGCGTATTATGGTGTGGAAGAATGTTCAGGGTAAGATCATCTGGGGACTTATGTATATATTTGCCGGTGGACTTGCCGCCGGAACACTCATCAACAAATCCGGTGCTGCAGAGGCACTTGGTGAGTGTATATCAAAGCTTGATATGAAGGGCGGATTTATCACAGTGTTCGTGATACTTGCCGTTACACTTCTCATGTCAGATGTGACATCTAACACAGCCACGGCTGCGGTAGCCATGCCGCTGGTAATATCCATCACACAGGGCTGCGGACTCAATCCGATACCGTACATATATGTGGCATCTGTGGGAGTCAACCTGTCATACATGCTTCCGACATCCATCAGGGCGATACCGGTTGGATACGGCCTGTCGCCAAAGTATATGTTCAAAGAGGGCTGGAAGATAACTCTGCTGGTTCTGGCGGTCATGTCAGTAGTATGTGCGCTGCTGCTAAAATACTGGCCGGCGTTTAGCAGTGTATAAATAATTTTTACTTGTAGAAGAGGGAGAGGACATGTCAGTAGTAACTTATACATTTATAGTTTTTTTATTGTGTACAATAGTGCTATACTACATAGTTCCAAAGAAGATACAGTGGGTGATACTGCTCCTTGCGAGTCTTGTGTTCTACGGATATGCCGGGATAGAGTACTTGTTTCTGGTCATTGCCACGGCTGTTGTCGTTTATCTGTTCTCACTGAGGCTGCAGAAGAGTCTGGACGAGCAGGAGGAGCTGGCAAAGGATGCGGACAGAAGAACCGCACGAAAGATCAAGGCTGCTGAGAAGGCGAAGAGAAAGAAGTTCCTTGTGTGGGCACTTGTCATAGTTATCGGTGTTCTGGCGGTGTTCAAGGCATTTGGCTTTGTGCTCGACAATATAAAGAGATTCATACCATACGACGGATTGCAGAGCATTCCTGACTGGAATCTCATAGCACCTTTGGGAATATCATTTTACTCATTCATGATGATCTCATATCTCGTGGATCTGTATAACGGACGAATATCAGCGCAGAAGAATTTCTTCAGATACCTGTCATATGTGCTTTATTTCCCACATGTTACCCAGGGACCTATAGCCAGATATGAGGAAGTAGGATATCAGCTCTGGGAGGAGCACAGCTTCAATATGGACACTATCATGAGAGGTGTCTGGCTCATGCTTTGGGGATTTGTGAAGAAGATCGTTATAGCTGACAGGATAGGAGCTTTTACAAAAGAGATATTTGGGCATACATTTGATTATCATGGCGGAATATTCCTGGCAGTGGGAATCGCATATTCCATCCAGATATACTGCGATTTCTCAGGATGTATGGACATAGTAAGGGGCACTTCAGAGTGCTTCGGCATCGTTCTGGGAGAGAACTTCAGAAGACCATACTTTTCACAGACACTTCCTGAGTTCTGGAGAAGATGGCATTTGTCACTGGGTGCATTCTTCAGAGAATATGTATTCTACCCGGTGTCAACATCAAAGCTGTTCCTCAAGCTCAATGTCAAGATAAGAGATCACTTAGGAAATGTGATAGGAAAGGTATTTGCAGCGAGCATACCTATCCTGTGTGTTTGGGTGCTGACCGGTCTCTGGCACGGCGCAAAGTGGAATTATATAGCATGGGGCTTGTATCACGGAGTGCTGATATGCATGTCGACACTTTTTGAGGAACCGCTGGCAAAGCTTACAAAGGCGCTCAGGATAAAGACTGACTGCATAAGCTGGGAGATATTCAGAATGCTCAGAACATTCATCCTCTGTGTCATAGGACGTCTCATATTTATGGGACAGGGAATCCGAAGTTCGATCTGGATGATCCGTTCCATGGTTTTTGATCACTCAAGGGTGTATAATATTGTGGATGAATTTTCACTTTCAGGAAGAGAGTGGAGAGTTTTGATATTTGGATGCCTTCTCCTTCTTGCTGTGTCTATCGCGCAGGAGATCATGGAGAGAAGAGGCAGCACAGGCGATGTCAGAGAATGGCTTGCAAAGCAGAACATAGTATTCAAATGGCTGGTCATGGCAGCAGGTCTGGCATTCATTGCTATATGCGGAGTATACGGCTCTGGTGCGGGCGCATCATTTATATATGAACAGTTCTGATGAGAAGGGAGAAAGATATGCCAGCGTGGATAAAATATACAATATCAGTATTTTCGATATGCACAGTGCTTTTCCTTGGCTTGAACAAGGCGGGAGAACTGGCGAGACCACAGGATTTTGACTCTGATGTGTGGACAAACTACTATGCGGAGGAGGATAACACCATCAATACGGTGCTCATCGGCTCCAGTTCGATGTACAGATACTGGATACCGACCCAGGCGTATGAGGAGCAGGGTTACACATCGATGCTCATAGGTACTGCGGCTCAGGATATCAGACTTGCGCCGTATCTCATGGAGGAGGCTGCCAAGACCCAGGATCTGGATCTGTTTGTGGTTGAGGTCAGAAGTATTATCATACGAGGCGATGTCACAAAGATAAAGGATGAGCATTACAATTATCGTATGGAGGTCATGACATCGGGCATGAGACCATCATCGACGAAGTTTGAGATGATACAGAAGTATTACAGAACGGATGAGAAGTCAAAGTTCGAGCTCATGTTCCCTATTCTGAAGTATCACGATAATCTACTGACATTTGACAGACAGGTGCTTATAGACAGACTCAATCAGGGAACGGACGAGTTCAAGACAGGCAGGCAGAGGGCGAAGATCACGAAGATCAAGGAGCCTGTGTTCGAGTCTGACGGACAGCTTCATCTGTCGGATGAGACACTCGGATATATCGATGACATAGAGACAAAGGCAGAGGAGCTCGGAGTTAAGGTTCTGCTGGTTGCGACACCTTACTACCCATCAAAGGGCCAGGCATCCAAGCAGCTTCAGCTTGACGAGTACATAGCCTCAAAGGGATATGATTATCTGAACATGAACAATGTTCTTGATGAACTGAATCTGGATTATTCAACAGATTTCTACAACAGCAAGCATGTAAATATTGCGGGTGCCAAGAAGGTTACCACATATCTCGCACAATATATAGAGGACAATTACGGCCTGCAGAGTAAGCTTACAGATGAGCAGAAGCAGAGCTGGACTGATGCCTGTGATGCCTGGGCAGATGAGGAAAGCAGTCTCATGGCGGAATGGGAGAAGTACAAGAAGGAGAACGAATAATGTATAAGCAGACGGTATTACATTATATTCAGGAGTATGCCCAGACGCAGCCGGACACTCTGGCGGTGTGTGAGCTAAGAAAGACAGTCACATACGCAGAGTATTGGAGCAATATAAGAAAGACTGCACACGCTTTGCAGGATATGGGCATATGCATGGGCGATCATGTAATGATCAGATGCACACAGAACATAGATTATCTGACAGTGTTCACTGCACTGCAGTACATGCAGGTGCTTGTCGTGCCGATAGAGAAATCCACATCCGCAGAGAGGGCAGTTGAGATAGGCCAGAGAGTTGACGCGGCATGTCTAATATCAGACAAGCCTGTGGATGGAATAAAGTGTATAAGCCAGAAGGAAATAATAACCAGGATGAAGGATGAGAGCGAGGCAGAGCTTGAACTTCCGGGAGAGGAGGACAGATCGATGCTGCTCTTCACAACGGGAACTACTGGATCTTCAAAGGGCGTTGTCATGCACCACAGAGGTGATGTGGGAATAGCCGGCAATGTCATCGAGGGAACAGCCATGAAGAAGGGCAATGTGGAGATAATACCAATGCCTCTCAACCATTCATTTGGAATAAGAAGATACCAGTCAGACATGGTAAATGGCGGCACAGTATGTCTGATGGACGGAATGGTATTTATCGGAACGCTGTGGAAGCTCATAGAGAAATACGGAGTGACATCCATGGCGATATCACCGGCATCACTCGGAATGATATTCCATTTGTCGGATGACAGGATCGCGGATTATGCAGATCAGATTGATTATATACAGATAGGCTCAGCACCTCTTGCCGAGTCAGACAAGGAGAAGCTGCTCAGATTGCTTCCACATACAAGACTGTATA
>ULPQ01044806.1_pt1 | contig 99199 bp, 86 predicted proteins | sample 1953571 | NCBI WGS metagenome assembly ULPQ01 (sample SAMEA4835631, study PRJEB28245) | human gut metagenome | biome: gut microbiome; material: fecal sample | place: Denmark | collected 2008 | reverse complement strand
TGGACAAGATACAGATAAAGCTGTTCGTGTGCTTCGGCTTGGCAGTGTCGCTCCTGACGGTTCTGGGGCTGGCTCTGGTGGCTTTACTTCTGGTTGGGTTCTGTCAACTTCTGGTGCTAATGTCGGCTTCTTTACCACAGTTAAGCTTGATTAAATAAGTCCACGTGGAACTGTTGCTAGGAGTAGTTGGTTAATTAATTTGTTTTCTGTTTTTGTATTTCTCGATACTACTCCTGCAACAGTTTATTATGATAATATTAAAGGTTATATTTCTTAAGATGATTGACATTTAGATACAGTGCTTCTGCTTAGCAGTAACGCTAATAACAGTTCTAAAGCTAGCTCTAGTAACTTTAATTCTAATTGAGTTCAGTCAGATTCTAATGCTAATGTCGGCTTCTTTTATATAATTCCTAAAACTAATAAATATAATATTAATATAAATATTATTTTGGGAAGTATAACCTTATCTCTTGGTAAAAGATAACGTTATTTAGAAACTAAAAGTGTTGGTAGTGATATTCACGAAGGCTCTTATATAAATTATATAAATATGAAAAGATATAATGGTTTACATGATAAACTATGTACTATTGAAAATATTGAAGTTGCTGATGATAATGCAAGAAAGAATAAAAATAAGAAATATGGTATTAATAAACATGATAAAAATAGACAATATGAAAATGAAGATTTGGTAGATAAACTATTTAATCTTAAATATAAAACTTCTAAATATAGTCTATATAAAATATATGAACCAAAAGAACGTATTATTTATAGACTTCCTTATTATCCAGATAGAATTGCTCATCATGCTATAATGAATGTTGTAAAAGATATTTGGACAAAAAGTTTTATTCATAATACATATAGTTGTATTGAAGGTAGAGGTATTCATCTTTGTGCAAATAATCTTAAAAGAGATTTAAGAAAATATCCTAACGAAACTACATATTGTCTTAAATTAGATATTAAAAAGTTTTATCCTAGTATTCCTCATGATGGTCTTAAAGAATGTATTAGAAAGAAGATTAAAGATAAAGATTTTCTAATGATTCTTGATGAAATTATTGATTCTACTGATAATGTTAGTGATATTTCTTCTAAATTAACTAATAAGATTGGAATTGGAGTTCCTATTGGTAATTATTTATCTCAATACTTTGCTAATCTTTATCTTAGTGAACTTGACCATTTATGCAAAGAAGAACTTAAATGTAAATTCTATTATCGTTATGCTGATGATATAGTTATTTTAAGTAATGATAAAGATTTTCTTCATAAAGTTCTTATTTATATTAAATTATATGTTCATACTATTGGATTGAAAGTTAAAGATAATTATCAAATATATCCTGTTGATAGTAGAGGAATTAATTTTGTTGGTTATGTATTTTATCATACTCATACTTTAATTAGAAAATCTATTAAATATAAAATTATAAGACTAGTAAATAGTTATTTAAATAGAGAAATTGATAGAAAAGAATTTAAAGTTAGAATGTGTGCTTATTATGGATGGCTTAAACACGCTGATGCTAAAAATCTTCTTTATAAAATTCAAAGTCTTACAGGTGTTAGATATTCTAATTGGAATGGTAAAAGAACTAATATTACTAAATATTATGGTAAATATGTTAGAATAATTCAAGTTATTAATTATGCTAAGTATTTTAGAATTAATTTTATTAGAAATGGTAAAGCCTATTATGCTGATAGTAGAGATAAAACTCTATTTTATTCTATACATAGACTTAATCATTTTCCTATTAATTTTAAAATTACTAAATATGATTGGCGTATTTATGCTAAAAATAGAAAAGAAAAAGTTAAACCTCAAACATAATATATTATGACTAAAGATAAACTTAAAGATGATATTATTAGAACTATATGCTGTTTAAATAGTGATATATCTAATAAAGATAGAAAATTATTAATTGAATTATTAAATTCTATTGTTGATTATACTAATAATACTGAACTTGAACAAGATGTTAAAGTTATAACACAAAAACATAATGAATTAGTTGAAACAGTTAATGAACTTAAAACTAAAGTTGAAACATATTCTGATAAAATTAATGAGCTTGAACAAAGAGTTCAACAGTTAGAAAACGCAAGTCAATCTTAAAATGGCTAGTCTTAATCAATTAGTTAGTGAATTTGCTCATGCTGTTGGCAATCCTAATAGTATTCCTCTTAGACGTAATCTTCGATATGCTATTCTTCATGGTCGTAATGAACTAATTCGTAAAAGTTATGAAAATCATAAATATGTTGATAAAGGTTTGCAACAACGTATTCGTGTTTCTATTATTAATGTTCCTGATGGTGACTTATATAATAGTCAAACTCTTGGACTTCCTGCAATTAAACGTACTAAACAAGAAGTTCCAAAGCCAGTTAGACTTATTAATAACTTACCTTTCCAATCAATTAGAACTACCGGACATACTGGGATAGAAATACCATTTGCAAAAGAAGCTAGTGCTAAGTTTTATCATTATCTTGCAGGTATGTGTAATCTTCCTGTTTATGATTATATTAATGGTTATATTTATTTCTTTAGTAATAATAAAGATTGGTTTCAAAATATAGGTTCTATTATTATTGAATCTCCATTTGAAATTCCTTATCTTGTTCCTACCGAAACTGTTGAAAAAGCTAAAGATGTAAATTATGACCCTATTGATGATGAAGCTAAATATGATGATGATGAATTTCTTATTCCTGAAGATATGATTGGAGCTCTTAAAGAGATTGTATTTAAACGTAATCTTATTGAAATTCCTCGTCAAACAAATGAAACTCCTATTGATAATTTTGTAACTAGATAAATTATGATTAAAGATATAGATATTAGTCATTATTATAAAAAGTTTATTGAAACTTCTAATGACGATATGGCAAAATATAATAAAGAACTTGAAGTTATAAATAAGATGAAAGCTGATTGCCGTGCTTATATTAAAAGTAAAAATCAAGTTATTAAAGATGATTTAAAAATTAATCTTAATGAATATGGGTTTCAATTTCTTAATGATAATGTTGAATTAATTAATAAGTTAGAGCAATTAATTAATAATCAACTTAGTTATACAGTTGGAGAAAAACGTATTGTTCTTCTCCAACTTTTGCGTTATTGTAATTTAGCTAAAAAAGCAAATGATTATATTATTGCTCTTAAACTTGCTACAAGACGTTCTGAATTAAGTCTTACTGATTATAAGAAATACATTCATAGATATTATAGTTATGGTGTTCATAAATGTGTTCTTGAAGGCTACGCTTATCATTTTAAATATGAAATTGGTGATTTAGTTATTAATTTCTGGAGATATAGAGATAAACCTAGAGATACTTATGTTGATTGGAACGCTACTAGACTTAAAAAACAAGAAATTATTGATGCTGGTCTTAAACCTTATGATAAAGAAGAAGCAGAAATATATAAAATTCGTGGACTTAAGTATGATGGTATTCCTTATGTAGTTTATAAAACTAATAAAGAGTTTTATGAAATACAACTTATTAATAATGGAACTCATAGTTATAGTGCTATTAAATTTAAGTATGCTAATTATATTAATAGAGAACTTAGAGGTAAAGATGCTAAACAACTTAATTCTGAATGTAAAACTGTTGATGATATTTTTAATCTTAAATTAGGATTAAGAAGTAAACTTCTTGTTTATCTTGAACGAGAACCTAATGCTCCATTTAAATATATTAGAAATGTTAATCAACAAAAGTATGAACGTGGAGCACATAATAATGGTAATAAAACTAGATATAAAAACTAATATTATGGCAAATAATAAAACGATTACGATAGAACATATAATTGGTAAACTTGATAATGATTTCAATCCTGATGGAAGTGATTGGATTCCTAGAGTTCCTGCTTGGTGTGTTGATGCTATGAATGAACTTAAAGTTCTTCGTAAAATTGATAAGAAAATGAAACTAACCGTCATTAATAAGATAGCTAAAAGTAAATGTTGTCTTATTGATGACGGTCTTAAAGTATATGATAGTAATGGTTGTGAAGTACCTAGAGCTGATACTAGTAAATATAGATGTGGTGATACTGAATCTGCTCCATCCTCTACGGGGGGTCAAGCGGAGGACGAAAGTCCGAAGCGTGCTACTAATAAAGACTATCTTGGTATGCCTGATGATTGTTGTCCTAATGGTTCTAGAACTAGAGAAGTTATTGATACTGGTAAAGTAGGATGTAATCCTGTTGTTTATACAGTTCATAATAATACTGAATGCCCAAGATGTCAGCATGAAGTTCATTCTCATTGTCAGACCCCCCGTGGAGGATATGATAAGTCAAATCATAATTATATTCTTATTGGAGGTAATACTATTGAACTTAATTTTAATGATACTTGTATAACAGTTGTTTATAAAGATATTGAAACTCAATATAGTGATAATTATCATTGTGAAATTCCTGTTATACCTGCTAACGGTAAATTAATTCAAGGTCTTACTTATTATTGTATGGCTCGTATGCTTATGAGAGGATATAAACATCCTGTGTTTAATCTTTCTGCTAGTCAATATGGAACTAATCCTTTCTATCTATGGGAAAGTATGAAGAAAGATATTAAGACTAGTATTCTATTAGATGAACAAAGTGATGATGATAGTGGTTGGAATGAGTTCTTTTATAACTTTACTTTTCCTAAATAATTATGAATATACAAAAGAAACTTAGTCTTAATAAACATCCGGGTGATTGTGTACCTTATTCATTAGTTGCTGCTAAGAACGTTAAAGTAAGTAACGATGATAGGATGATTGTTAATGAAGAAGGACTTAAAGATTGTAAAGTAATTGCTAATGCTATTCATGAAGATGGTATTAATAATTTTAAAATAGTTGGTGTTATTCCAACTAGTACTGAACTTATTTTATTTATTGTTAATACTGATTCTAATGAATCTTATATTTATAGATATAATGAACAAGCTGATAATTGTTATAGAGTAAATAGTAATTGGAAATATAATGGTGGAAAGATTAAAGGAACATATACTTATAATGTTAAAAATCATCTTATTATAGCTATTGCAGAAAGTAATGCTTCAGTTGATGTTCCTCTTAAAACTATTAATATTGATTTAGATTCTGACCGTCCTGATTCTGAAATGTCTGTTATTCCACAAATAACTTTACCTACTATTAGTGGTTTAAATTATGTTAGTGGTGGAGCTTATAAAGGATTTTATTTTATATTTATTAGATATAAGATAGATAAAACTAATTATACTAAATGGTATAGTATTGGATTTCCTATTTTTAATGATGTTATAATTCCACAAGTTATTAATAAAGTTTGTTTTAGAAAAACTAATGTTTATGAACCGAAAGATGAACCAAATGGTTATTGTTATGGTAATACTGATTCATTTAGTGATTCTAAAGATATATGTAATCAAACTTTTGAAATAAATATTAGTGGAGGTCGTTCTGGTCTTTATCAACTTGGTTTTATTGTATGTAAAAAAGATAGTACTCAAGCGTTTAGAACAGATGACTTAAATAATAATATTTTTAAATTTAGTAGAGATGTTCTTGTTGAATATAATGTTGCTGATTTAACTACTGACTATTATAATTATTATAATGTTGGCAATATCATTAATTATAAGAATAGAATATATATTGCTAATTATAATGAAAAAACTGATAACGATGATAGAACTTTAAATAATGATAAAACATTAGAAGAGGCTGTTAAAGATATTACTATTAAACTTCGTAATAAAGCTGTTAATGCTTATTATAATGATTATACCACTGTTAATGCAGTTAGTGAAAAAGGTCCATATTTTAAAATGGCTAGCCTTCAAATTACTGGTACTGCTGATTGGCAAATTAAAGATATTAATAAAGTATTCAATAATAATCAATATCCTTTTCGTACTTTTAGAACTTTATTTAATGATACAGTTATACAAGGTATTGCAGCACATGAATATTTAAAGATTAATTATAATGCTAAAATAAAAGTTGGTAGTAGAGGTAGTCATAATCTTAAAGAATATCTTGCTTGTCATTGTTTTATTATTCCTACAAGTTATAAATATGAAAATAATCAATCTGTTTATACTTTACCTAGTACAGTTAAAATAGCTTGTTATGTTTATAATGGAACTGGATTTACAGAAGATGCTGTATTTACTAGTGGACAAGTATTATTTGGTGATACTATATTTGATATTGATAATTGTAAAATGAGAATTACTCATTCTATTATTGAGCCTAGTTATGATTTTAATGAACGTAAAAAGAATGATACTCTTATTCCTGGAGAAGTATATAACTTTTTTATTCATTTTGTTGATAAATATGGTGATGCTAGTAGAGGATATAAATTGTCAAATAAAGATAAGTATATAAATAATATTGTTAATGATGGTTCTCATTGTACTATAATTACTTTTAATTGGAATAATCAAGGTAATGGTAATATTCAATATTGGACTGTTATTAGTGGAGATATTCCAATATCTACTATTAGTTCTAATATTAAAAGATATATTGCTAATCATAAAATTGTAGTTTATACTGCTGAACCAATAAATAATCCTACTACTAATATATTACTTAATAGCTCTGGTGAACTTGAAGCTACTAATAAAGATGAACTATATACTCTTATATCTAATTACTTTATTGATTATCAAGATAAAGATAAATATAATGATTTATATGTTTATCAAGTTATAAATAGTGGTAGTTATACTCCTTGTAGTAATCAAGTAATAGGTGCTATTGGTGTTGATAATGAAGCTAAATTTGGTTATTACGAAAATATTAATGGTGATGAACTATTTAGAATACCTGATTTGATATTTGATTCTGAAGTTGTTGGTGGTGAACATACTAGAGATTTTGTGTATAATATGAATAATACTTTTAATAAGTTTTATATTCGTGCTAATATTGATACTACTTTATGGAATCAAATTAAAGAATTAGGTTATGTTGGATGGTTTATTAGTTATGAAAAAGTTGAACCTATTACTAGATATACTGGATTATTAACTAGAAAAGATTATTGTAATATAGCTAGTAATGTTACTTGGCAAAATGATAGTTGGGGTACAAAACCGGGTTTTGTAGCTAATAATTTTACTAGTGATAAATGTTATCTATATAGTGGTCGATTTGATATTGATGATAGTATTAAATATGATTTTAATATTATTCGTATTGATGGTAAATGTAAATTTGAACCTTATAAAGAAAAACATGATGTAGTTGATATGGTAGTTAATACTACCTATCCTTATAGTTATAATATGCCAATTATAGGTGTAATTAGTAGAAATGAATATAAACCTATTAATAATTATAAACTAGTAGTTGCTGATAGTGTTACTGATAGTAGAGCTGGAAAAGGAACTGCTCTTGAAATGGACGATTATAAGGAATTACTACTTGATGCTGAAACTATGTTTCTCGCAACAGTTCTTAATTGTACTAAAAATATTTATACTAGCAAAGAAAAAGAACTTGTAAGACTTAATGACGTTTGTTATAATGGTGGAACTTATTCTATTGAACATGGATATAATGGTAGAATGACTTATGATGGTGTTCTTATTTATAATGATAATGGAGTTATAATGAATGAAGGTAATTATAAATTATATACTCCTACTAATAATCAATATTATTATAGTGGTGATGAACCATGTTGGTTTGATATTCCATTCAATGTTTATATTCAGTTTCCTTTATATAGTGATAAGTTCTTTGAAAGTAAATGTTTTAATAATGAACCAAGTAAAATAGCTTTTAGTATTAAAGAAGAAACTGATAAAAAAAGTGTTGCTTTTGGTACATTTGTAGAACCTAAGAATAGTGTTGATTTATTTAAAGACCCTATTGGAAATGTTGACCAATATGTTCCTAAACTATTAACTCAATATCGTAATGATATTATTAATATTACTCGTTTTGATAAAACTATAAGACGTAGTAATGTTATTCAAGATGAAAGTGAAGTTAATGCTTGGAGAATATTTCCTATTGAGGGTTATAAAAATATTACTGAAAATAAAGGAAGTATAACTAATTTAGTTGGAATTGGATATTATCTTTTAGTTCATACTCAACATAGTATGTTCATGTTTGATATAAGTGCTGCACTTAAAACTAGAGATGAAAATGTTCAATTATATCAGCCTGATGCTTTTGAAGTTGATTATAAAGAAGTATTTACTAGTGATAAAGGTTATGGTGGACTGCAAGATGATTTAGCATATATAGTTGGAGAATTTGGTTATATTTTTTATAATGATGATTTTCATAAACTTTATCAGTTTGATGATGGTCAACTTAAAATAATGGATGAAGATATTAAATTATGGTTAGATAAATATCATCCTAATAAAGTTAGATTTGCTCATGATAAATTTAATAATCGTATTCTAATTAAATTTGATTATACTTATGATAATATTAATCCTAATACTAAAGAATCTATTATAGAATCACATAATGAAGTTATTAGTTTTAATTATAAAGTAGGTAGTTTTATTAGTTTACATGATTATTATTTTAATAATGCTTGGTCTACTAAAACTAAATGTTACTTTCAAACTGAACATAACAATGATAGACTTAACTGTCCTCTCCATGTATTTACTAATGAATATAATTATGGTAGATTTAATACTCACATGAGTGATGATAGTAGAAGTCTATATCTAGTATCTAAACAAGAAGTTGGTGATGAGCCTATATTAGTTCATAATAGTTATATTGATATTATAGTTAATGAATCTTATGAACTTATTAAGTTTCTTGAATTTATTAAATATAAAGTACGTAAGATATATATTCCTATTTATAGTGATAATATTAATAATCCTGTTGATTTAAGAGAACATCCTTATGCTGGAGATATACTTCGTATATTTAATGAAGATAATGATACTGATGATATAGATATTAATATTGATAAACTTAATGAATTTAATAAGTATAAAAAACCTTGGTATGAACTTACTCAATATAACTTTAATTATTTCCGTAATGCAATTAAAGAACATCCTAATACAGTAAGTGATAAACTTCGTAGAGTATATGGTAATTATTTTGTAGTTCGTTTCATATTTAATAATTCAGATAATAAGTGCATTGAATTTGAAAGTCTTGAATGTGCTCAAACTCAATTTAGAAAATTATGATACAGTATAGAGATAGACAAAGACAAAAAGCTTTTATTGGTGCTATTATTGGTGCAGCTGCTAGTATTGCTGGTGGTATAATTAAAGGTAATAAACAAAAGAAAGCTCAAGAAAAAGCCCAAGCTGAAGCTCAAGCTGCACAAGACCATAAAGATGCTTTACAAAATGCTCAAGCTTTAACTAGTGCTTATGCCAATCAAGATTATGTTGGTCAATATAATGATAAACTTACTCTTAAATGTGGCGGTAGAGTTCGACGTAAAGCTGGTTTCGGTACTGAATTTGCTGATGCTCTTCCCGGTTTAGGTAATCTTGCTAGTTCTATTACAGGAGTTCAAGGACTTGGTGAATTAGGTACTGCAATAGGTCAAGGTATTTCTGCTAATCAACAAATTAATGAAAATAAACGTATTGCTCAAGAAGCTGAACAACGTAAACAACTTCAAGCTGGTCAACAGCAACTTAATATTACTTCTGATAAAATGACTAATCCAATGACTATGTATCAACGTTCTAGTTTTATTAATAAATATAAATGTGGTGGACGTAGAAAAGCATGGATTGGTGCTGCTATTGGTGCTGCTGGAAGTTTAATTGGTGGTATGTTTGGAAGTAAAGGACAACAACCAATTCAAGTTAAACAAGCTGACCAAGCTAGTTATAGTGCTCCTAAAACTGGTCTTGAACGTCCTGAATGGATTACTAATGGTACTGTTCAACAACCTGTTATGCCTCAATCAGTATATCGAGATAGGCTAAATGTATATCGCTGTGGCGGTCATAGACGCTAGTCTTTTGCTCTCTGTTGAATTATTATATATAGGTATGAACTATTAATCGACTGATAGGCTATCGTTCAGCAGAGAGCCTTAAAATCAATCAAATTACAATTTCTCATTATATTATATAAAATGCCTAGAAAAGATAAAGTTATTCATATAAGTAATTTACCTAGTACATTTAGAGGTAATGTTACTCGTAATGGAAGATTTATTCAAAATGGTATTCCTCCACTTGGTGGAGCTTATGATAAAGTTGCTAAATCTACTGATTTAATAAGACTTGGTAATGAATTTCTCTATAATGGTGTAAACAATTTGGTGTCTAAAGATAATAGAGAAAAATTAATGAATAATACTGCTGGTAGACTTATTAATTATGTTAAAGATTTTAATAAAGAATCTTTTCCTAGTGATGATGAACTTGGACCAACATTTCCATTTAATATTATTCAAACTCCTAGAAGTAATGGAAGAAATCTTCCTCAAAAACAATATGCTGTTGGGGGTAAAATACCAAATGTAGTTGCTGGTGGTATTGCTCAACCTCTTGGTAATAATTTCTTTTATATGAATGGAAGAAAACATAGTCAAGGTGGTATTGATATTGGTCCTAGTGATAAAACTGGTATTGAAGTAGAAGGTGGTGAAGTAGTTGAAACTAATGGAAATGAACTTAAAGTTTATTCTGCACAACCTATTCTTAACGGTGCTAGTCCTGCTCAATTAGTTATGGGTGGAGCTAATCCTAATAAAGTATTTAAAGCTCAAGAAGATTTTAAAGATAGAAATGGGATTAACGATGATGGTACTAAAGCTAAATATGGTAAAGAAAAATATGTAGTTAAAAGTGATAATATTAGAGTAACTCCAATAATGGAATCTCCTAGAAATAGTGGTATTAAACAAGGAGATTTTATTTATTATCCAGAAACTTATAGAATAGCAAATAATACTTTAGAAAAAGTTCCTGCTAGAAAAGAAGTTAATATGACTCCTCTTGAACAAGTTAATCCTGAATTTGATATATTATTAGGTGGCGCTGGAGTTTTAAGAGGTGTCGATAAAGCTACTAAAGTTGCTATGGCTTTAGATAAAAATATTTCTAGAGCAAGTCAAAAAGTTATCACTAAAGGTAGAGATGCTTTAGGTTATTATTCTATTTCTCCTAATATTCGTTATAATTTATCTGTTAATAATGGTAGAAAAGCTCTTGGTGTTAAACCTACTAAACTTCTTGAAGCTCCTAGAAAACAATTAACTTCTAATACTAGTAAATATAAAGATTTTGTTAATGTATTAGATAGTGACGGAAAAGTTATTAACATTCCTGATGTTCTTCAAACTAATATAGATAATACAAGAGCTTTTCTTAAAACTTTTAATAAATGGAATGCTCGTTATGGTTATGACCCTATTCCTTTATCTGCTGCAAAGAATCCTAAACAAGCAGATAAACTTATTAAAGATAGATTGCTAGAACATAATACATTTGTTAGAGGTGTACATGAAACAGGTAATGAAGAAAATATAAATAATATACTTAGAAGAAATGGTGTTGAACCTACTCCTGAAAATAGAGCTAAATATTATGCTTCAACTTATGCTCCAGATACAGGAGCTGGTAGAGCTGGATTTAATTCTTCATATAATGGAGAAGGTACTATTTATTCTTCCAATAGTTTAAATACTGGTATTGGATATGCAAAAGCTAAACATCGTAATGAAAAAGATGGATTTGTAGTATCTGTTAGACGCCCTATTAAATTTGAAGGTAATAGAGAAAATTGGGTTAAAAATGCTGATTTTGGTTTTGATAATTCTAAAAGAAGTAGATTTTATGCAGATTATGAACTTCCGTATTTACTTCGATATGGTAAGAGTGCTAGAACTGAATTAAGTAAACATAAAACAATTCCATATAAAGATATTGTTTCTAAAGTTAATAAAATAAATAAATCAGTTTATAGCGATTATATTACAAATAAAATCAAAAAAATTATTAATGACCCTAATATAAAATATAAACCTAGTTATCAAATAACTGGTGATATTAAACAAGATTATATTAATAGTACTATAGCTCGTAAAGTTAGTAATACAGATTCTTATAATCCTAATGGTTATTTAGAACTACAATATGCTTATGATATAGCTCGAAAAAGAGGAATTAATAGTTTTACTTATTCTATACATTATGATGGTAAAGATTATAAAATACTTGATTATATAGATAATAATTTTACTGATTATCAAACCATAGATAAAATACCTGAGGATGAAGTTAAAGCTATTTATTATAATAATGTTAATAATAAACTTGGTAAATTACTTTCTAAAAATTATAGAAAATATGTTGAAAAACAATTTAATAAACAATATCGTAAAGCAATTAATAAAGAAATTGCAAAAAATGGAATTACTGATGATGAATTAAAAGAATATATTGAATCTAAAGGTATTCATCCAGAACATAAAAAATATAATGTTATAACTAGTGAAAAACTAGTTAAAAGTAGTCGAAATAAAGGTAATCCTTATCAACATTTTATTTTTACAGGTGATGTTGGTAAACAAGGTCTTGATGTAGTTGATATTAAAGATGTTAATTCAGAAGAATTTAAACATATATTTAATACTCGACAACATGCAGGACAATATAGTAAAGGTTATAGTCGTAAATCTAGAAAACTTGGAGGAAAAAATATGATTGTAAGTATTAGTGGTAATGTTAAAAATGGATTAATTCATTCTCCATCCTCTACGGGGGGTCTACGCGATAAATTTGCTATTGGTGGAAAACGTATTAATCGTCATGGAAGAACTTGGGAATATGATGAACAAAATGGATATTATGTTCCTATAACTAATAGAACTATTAGTAGAACTTCTGCTTATCCTATTAATAAATCTGCTAGAGGAGAAACTATTATTGGAAGTGATTATACTTTTAAAAATGGAAGATGGTCTAAAAATAATAATGTAAATACTAATACTAATAAACCTAATATTGATAATGGAAATCGTCGTCCTCAATATTATGCAGAACGTAGACTTCCTTTATTTGAAGATGGTGCTGGTATTACTAGTGGTTTAGTTAGAGCTGGTTGGAGTCATGGAAATAATAAAGGTATTAGTACAAATAATACTAATATTCCAAGTTTAGATACAACTAAATCTAAAGGGAAGACCCCCCGTGGAGGAAGTAGTAAGTTAAGTCAATCAACTCAATCTACTTCTACTAAAATTCCTCCTACTGCTGTTTATAATCGTAATCTACCTAAAGTAGAAGCTAATATTCCAACTACTTTACCTGTTTCTACTAGTACACCTGCTAAAGGAACTACATCTTCCGATGGTAAAGGTCAAGGTAAATTTAAAAATCTTACTACTGCTGATTGGATTGGATTAGGTAGTAATGTAGCTGGTAGTTTAGCTAGTTATTTTGCTAGTAGAAGAGCTATTAATAAAATGAGAGGTCCAGGTCAACCTACTCTTATTAGTGCTAGTAAACTTAAAACTAAATATAATATTAGTCCTCAACTTGATAGAATTAGAGAAGATAAATTTGAGGCTTATCGTGATATTGATTCTAATACAGCTAGTAGTCGTGTTAGTTTAGCTCGTAAACAACGAGTTCGTAATGCTGCTGGTCAAGCTGCTAATGAACTTTATGGTAATAAAGAAAATATAGAAACTAATCTTATTAATCAAGATAGACGTAATCAACAAAGCGTTCGTCAATTTAATGCTCAACAATACAATCAATATATAGATAGAAAAGCAGCATTTGATAATGGTATTAGAGAAGCTAAAGTAACTAATATTAATAATTTATTTAGTGGAATTAATGCTGGTATTCAAGATATGATTAGTAGATATGAAAATCGTAAAGCTTTAAATAATACTATTGGTGCGATGAGAGCATCTGCTCCTAATGTAGATGATAGAATTATGAAAGATGCTGGAGTTGATTATGATGAATTTATTATTCGTAAACGTAGAAAACTTGGAGGAAAACAATCATGCCGATAAACTTTTATACTCCTACTTTTAGACAACAAGTTAATCCTATTGACTTAAATGTCTTAGCTAGAACTTATAATACTCTTGAACAAGGACATCAACAAGCTATTCAAACTAAATCTCAGATTGATGCTCAACTTGCTCAATTAGATTTAAATGAAGCTGAAGATGCTTGGCGTCAAGAACAACTTAATAAAGTTCGTAATGCTCTTACTGAAAATATGCAGTATGGTAATGCGTATTCTAGTCTTGATGATATAGTTGGAACTTATGGAGATATAACTTCAAGTCCCGGAATGATTGGTCGTTTACGTGCTCAACAAGATTATAAAGCATATATGGATAATCTTGATAAACGTACTGATTTATCTGAAGATTATAAGAATTATTATCGTACAGTTAATAAGTATAATTATCAAGATATAACTGATAAGAATGGTAATGTTATTGGTGGAAGTAAATGGACTCCTATTGATAAAGAAGTTTCTGAAATTCCTATGAATCAGATACTTAATCAAGCACTTCAATGGGCTGCTAAAGAACAAGGCGGTGGTAGTCAAACAAGATGGCTTGATGCTAACGGTAAAGTTACTGATGATATTACTAAATCTGTTACAGGAGAAATTTATTCTCATACTAAAGGTGATTGGCAAAGGTTAAGTAAAGCTAAACTTGCTGAAGCTGTTAAAGCTGTTATTGAAAACACTCCTGGTGCTAAAGCTAGTCTTGAACAAGATTATAAAATTGCTAAATGGAAATATGACCAAAATGGTAGTAATCCTGATATAACAGATAAAAATGGTATTCTACTTACTCCTGAACAGTATCTTGCTAAACGTATTGACCCTTTCTATAACGCTGCAACTTTTTATAATCAAGATAGTAATACTACTTATGGAGAAGCATGGAAAGCTCAATTAGCTTTAGCTAAACAAGCTGGATTAGGAAATGCAAATCAAAGAAAACAAGCTATTGATAATTTAACTTATAAAGGTACTCCTGTTCGTATTGATAATTTTATGCCTGCTCAAGCTCAAGCCGAAATTACTAGTAATAGACAATCAATAGCTGGATTACTTAACAAATATAATCCTGATATTAATATTGATTTAGCAACTGCTAATCCTAATGATATTAGAACTAGTATTATGACTAATATTACTAACCCATCTGATAGAGCATATGCTCTCAGTTATCTTAATGATATTATTGATAATCAAGAATATATTAATAGTCTTAAAGTTGGTAAATCTCAAGATAGTATTGACGGGTTTGATACATATAATTCTATTATTAGTTTAAGTGATTTACCTAATAATAAATATTCTGATACATATAGTAAATATGTTAATCAGATATTTGGAGATAGTAGTTCTATTAGACAATACTTTAATAATGATGATGTTTATAACTCATTTATTAATGCTCTTGGTGGAGAGAAAAAAGCAATTAGTCTTGGAATAAGATTTGGTTCTGATGGTAATGGTTATAGATATGCTGAATTACCTAAAGATTATCATAAATCTATTTATAGTTTTGGTAAAGCTGTTAAAGAAGCTGAAGATACTAGAAATCCTTTAAATGCTTTTCTTAATTCTGCTAAAACTAGATTCTTTGGTTATGGTGATAAGTTTGTTAGAGTTGATTCTAATGGTGAAGAACATCATGCTGGATTACCAACAGGTAATAAAGAACCTTATATTGGTTTAGTTAATTATGTTGATTCTCTTAAATCTAAAAATGATGCTGTTCTTGATGGTGGCAAAATAACTTCTTCTACTATTGGTATTAGTGCTTTAACTCCTGAATTAGCTGAAATTAATTTTATGATGAATGCTAATCCTGAAGAAGCTAGTAAACTTTCTGCTTATAAGAATAATAAAGAAGAACAAGCTATGATGGCTATTCGTAGTGGTATTGATTTAACTCAAGGAGAAGCTTATATTACTAGTGAAAATGGAGTATTTGAACCTATGACTTCTGAAGATAGAAAAGCTTATACTGCATATCTTAGAAGTGCTAAAGAAAATGAAATTACTCCTACTATTGTTCGTGACCCAAAAACTGGTGATGTTGGAGTTCAAATTAATATTGCTGGTTATTACGATACAGAAGGTAAACTTAAAAGAGAACCTATTACTTTACTTGTAGGTAGTGGTGCCATTGATAGTTCTATTATTCAATCTTGGAATCAAGATACTAGTTGGAAAGCTGCTGGTAAAGTAGAAAATTATTATAATGCTAATAGACCTATTTCGCTTACTAATAATGCTGCATTTACTGGAATTGATAAATTTAAATTAGTACCAAATGGTGGAGGTTTTAATTTAATTAATTCTACTAATAATCAAACTATTGGTTTAGTAAGTAAAGAAAATGCTGTTGATATTGTAGATAATTTATCTCAATGGGAACAAACTGTAACTGCTGTTAAAGCTGGTATGGCAGTAGATGAAAATGCTGTTAAAGCTATTCAACAAAATGTTGCTACTAAACTTGCTCAACTTAGTGGCAGTACAGATCCTTATGTTATTCAATATTACTATGATGAATTAACTAACAATCTATATTAATATGGATGTATTAAAGTTTCTACAAGGTGGTAACAAAACACCTAATCCTGAATATAATCCTAAAACTAAAAAGGGGGCTATACAGCCTCCTACTTTAGTTGATTACAACCCTGGCACTTCTATTAGTGACCAGGGTCGTGGTCATTTATTTAGTCGTATTGCTGGGCAATCATATAATCTTAATCAATATGATATAGATAAATATGCTCCTTATGATGTTTATGTTAATCCTGTTGATGACCCAGAAAAACTTGATAAAGAACGTGCTGTTAATCAAAGTAATTGGGAACAAGGGTTAAGAATGATTGGACAGATTGGTAATGAAATTACTGTTGGTACTGCAATAGGTTTTGCTGATTTAGCTGATGCTTTCTATAATATGATTAGTGATAGTCCTAATGATTATCAATCTGAAATAAGTTCTAGACTTGAATCTTTAAAAGAATCTATTAATGAAAGATTAGCTATATATCGAGAAAATCCTAATGCTGCATTTGATATTGGAGATTTTGCTTGGTGGGCTAGTAACGCTCCTAGTATAGCTAGTTCTTTAACTCTTATGGTTCCTAGTACTGGTTTTGCTAAAGGTGTTTCTTTATTAGGTAAAGGTATAAAGTTTAATAAATTAGCTAATAAAATGGCTAATGCTATTAATATGACGCAAAAGAGTAGAGCAATTACTAGTAGAATAGCAGAAGCTACTGCTATTGGAGTTCCTTCTCGTTATCTTGAAAATTATCAAGAAGCTAGACAAACTTATAATGATATTGAAGATTATTCTAAAACTCAACTTGCTAATATGAATGATAAACAAAGAGAAGAGTTTTATAATAATAATCCTAAATATAAAGATATGTCTGATGAAGAAGTAGCTAAAGATATTGCTAAAAATAGTGCTGATATTACTTTTGCTGAAGATTGGGCTAATGTTCTTTTTGATGTATGGCAAGTTTATAGTTTAAAGAACTTATGGAAAAATGCTTTAAGTGGTAATACAACTAGTTCTAGACTTAGAAATTTAAATACTGCATTTAATAGTAATATTGATGATGCCGCTGCAATTACTAATGCTTTAAGTAATAAAACTACTAAACAAGCTATTACTAGCACATTAAAAGATGTAGGTGATGATATTCTTCATGGTGTTAGAGCCGAATGGACAGAAGGAGTTGAAGAAGCTATTAATTATATAGCTAGTCAAGATGGTTTATATAATGGTAAAAAAGTATTTGATAAAGATATTCCTCAACAAACTATTAAAGATTATCTTCAAGACCCAATGCTATGGGAACAAGCATTTTGGGGTGCTCTTGGTGGTGTTACTTTTAGTAGTGTTATGAATAAAGCTGGAGAGTTTATTAATAAACGTCTTGATAAAGATTGGACTTCTGCTGAAAAACAAAGAGAAAACGAAATTCTTGGTCGTACTGCTACTTTTCAAGCATATCAAGAAAGACTTAATAGTATTGCTAATGGTAAAAATCCATTTATAATTATTACTGATGAAAACGGTAAACAAGTTAATCCAGATATTATTACTGGTACTGAAGAAGAACTTCGTAGTATAGCTGAAAAAGAATATATGGATAATATTATTATTAATTCTATGAACGCTGGTAATTTAGGACTTCTTGAAAGTTCTATTAATAGTAAAGAATTTAATGATAGTATTACTAATAAACTTGGATTACAACAACAAGAAAGTAGTGAACTTATTAATAGATTTAAAACTGAAATTAATAATCTTAAAAATGAATATAATACTACTTTAAATAAAGTTAATAGACTTGGTGGCGGATTTGAAATTGGTCGTATTATAGCTACCCAAATGGTTCATGCTCGTAATCGTCAAGAAAATTATAATAATCTTCTTAATTGGGCTAATGATGTTTTAAATCAAGATATTACAAATAATCATATTGAAAATGTTGATATTACTTCTGCAAAGAATGGTATTTATCAACATATTATTAATAGTATTCAAAGAGATATTAAAACTATTCAAGATAATGCTGCAATTAATGATTCAGTTAAACAAGAACGTATTGCTCAATTAAATGAACGTCTAGATGCTATTAATAAACTTTATACTCCTATTGATATTGAAAATAAAAATGATATTCAATCAGCTATTCAACTTCAAAAACAATATAATGAAGTATTTAAAGATTTGGCAGAAGTTGTTAATGCTGAGATTAATGTTGAGGTTAATAAAAATCAACTTAATTTATCTGATGATAATATTAAATCTCGTATAACTTATCTTAATAACTTCTTTGATAATAGTCGTAAAAAGATTGTTAATAAAGCTATGGATGATTTACGTAATGCTTATAAACAATATGGTAAAGATTATGTTAATTCTGTTATTAAAGATGCTAATAATGGTAATAAACCAAATATAGATAAAACTATTCGAGATGCTTATGCTGCACTTGATTTAAGTTCTAAAGGTAATGAACATCTTAAAAATGCATTAGAGCAATTAGCTGAAATTGCAGAGATTGAAAACGATGTTAATAATACTCCTAAAGAGGAAGAAATTGCTCCTGTTAATCCTGATATTAATGAAGTTAATGAAACTGATGTAGATGATACTAATTCATCTCCATCCTCTACGGGGGGTATAGCGGAGCGAAGCGAAGCGGTTCCTAGTGAACCTACTAATATTGAACAACCTCAATCTCAAACTGAACAACCAGTTTCTCAAGAACCTATTAGTACTCCTAAACCTGAAGTTAATAATACTCTTCCAGATGATGATTTTGAACGTGGTCAAATAGGTACTGATTTAGTTTATGAAAGTATTGCTGATTTAGAAGATTCTTTAGGACATGAATCTACTAATAGTGATTTACTTAATGCTAGACAGTTTTTTATTGATAAACTTAGTCAAGCTGGATTTGAACAAACGGAAGCTACTGACATAGTTAATAATATTATTGATGGTCTTACAGGAGGTAGTTTATATAGTTCTGTTCAAGATGATAGCACTAGACGTTTATTACTTAATGCTACTTATGCCACTGTTACAGGTAATGAACGCAATATAGAAGCTGTTATGAATGATTTTGCTAATAGTGTTGATAGTGAAGGTAATACTAGAAGTAAAATTGTTAATGGTAAAGTCTATCTTAGTATTGGTCAATTAGTTGAATATGTAGATAGTGTTACGGGTAATAAAATTATTAAAAATTACTTGTTTAATCAAATAAAAAACTATCTTTACGCCAGCACTAATAATCAAGGTAAATATCGTGCTACTGATGAATCAACTATTAAAAAACTTAATGCTAGACAATTTGTTCAATACGTTGACGGTATTGCTAAAGAACGTCTTGAAAGACTTCAAGTTGAACATACTAATAATGTTAATCTTAAGTATATAGTAGAGAATGAAAATGTTAAAGCATTTACTAGTATTAAGCAAGGTGATTATCTAGAAACTGAATATGATAGTAAGCTTAGACGTATTAATATACTTGCTAATGGTACAATTATTGGTTATATAGGAGTTCCAAACATTGATAAGTTTGGTAATTATGATATGGTTAATCAAGGTTGGAAATATAATATTCATGCTGAAAATGGTCAAGTTGTTTCTCCACTTAAAAACGCTTTAATTAGTATTCTTGATGGTGATAGATTTGACGAAGAATTTATTGGTCATTTATATGAACTTGCTGTTAAAGAAGAAGTTACACAAGAAGAACTTGTTAATCTATTTAAAGAATTTGAAACTAAATATCCTGATATAGTTAGAGATTTTACTACTCCTGTTGCAAGTTTTGATTTAGCTGGGCATCTTGTTAATCTTACTAAATACATATTTAATCAGCCTTATGAAAATAGTCATGAAGCTAGTATTAATCGTTGGTTTAATAATCTTCTTAATAGTTATGACCAAGCTATTACGATAGTTAAAGGTGATTTTAAAGGTAAGATTAAAGCTGTTAATATTAAATATGGAGTTCTTAATACTATTGATGACGCTAATGGTGAATGGAATGATGTACAAGAAACAGTAGTTAATTATAGCGAAGATGTTAATAAACTTGGTGTAGTTGTACAAGGTCAAGTATATCTTAATGGAGAAAGTAAACCTACTATTATTGAAAATCTTACTACTAATGGTATGCCTGTTATTAGTATTCCAAGTAGTGATGGTACTTCTCTATATGCTTTTTGTAAACAAGTTCCATTAAATAGTAATCTACTTAAAGGTGATGCTCAACGTATTATTAATTCTATTAAAAATGAAGTTAATAATCTTTGTAGAGATTATATTAGTGGAAAAATAAGTTTTGGCGAACTTAAACAAAGTCTTGGAGATATATTTGGAAATAATAAACTTATTAATGGTGATAGAAATACTGGACTTCAAATTAGTATTAATCCTACTAATATAGGCTTTTATGTTAAAGGTGCACATTTTAATGGTAAGGATTATGCTTTTACTATTAATTCTGATGCTGGTAATTATAAACGTAATATTATTATCAATTCTCCTCATATTGTTGGTAGTGCTTTTAAAATAGGTAAAAGTTATGGAATTAATGCCAGCACTATTGACGAATTAGATAATGCTCTTCGTCCTGTTATTGATGAAATGTTTAACTATGCTCAATTTGCTATTAGTAAAGATTTTATTAATGATAGTACAAAAACTAATGATAAAACTAATAAATATATTTATCGTGAAAATGGTAAAACTATTATAAATATTGATGGTAAAACTTATAGTTATAATAGTTATCAAGATTTTATTATTAGTAATGGTTTAGTTAGAACTAAATTAGCTAATACTAATACTAATGAAACTGCTGGTAATTGGCAAATAGATATTCATTCTAAACTTGATATTACTTATGAGCTTGAGGGTAGACCCCCCGTGGAGGATAGAGCAATACCTGAACAGCTATCAGAGTTCATGTTAGATGATACTATTAATGCTATTAATTTTAATGCTTTTGAATCTGCTATAACTGCTAAGAATTTAACTCGTGGACTTAAAAAATATTTTGCTAATGACCAAACTGCTATTGATTATATTGATTCTCTTCAAAAAATTGGTATATTACCTAAGAATATTCAAGTTGTAGATAGTATTACTGATAATAATGGTAATCAAGTTAATGCTGTTTATCATCGTGATACAGATACTATTGAACTTAATAGTTCTGCTATTGCTGGTCAAAGGATTTATCGAGTTGTTAATATTATACTTCATGAAAGTTTACATAGACAACTTTATACTAAATATAATACTGAACAAGCTCTTGCTTTAGTTAAACCTATATATGATAAATTTAAAGCTTGGCTTGATACTCAAGATGATTCTACTAAAGAAAGACTTAAACCTTATCTGTTTGAGAACTTTAATACAAGTGAAGCTCTTGAAGAATTTCTAGTTGAAAGTATTACTAGTAATGCTCTTATGACTGCACTTAATGAAATTAAATATGATAATAGAAAAGTTAATAAACGTAAGACTTTATTTAGTAAACTTCTTGAAGTTATTGCTGATATGTTAGGTATTAAGATTAATGAAGATAGTTTATTAGCTGCTGCTAGAGATGCTTATAAAGCTATTAAAAAAATACCTAAAGAAAGTAATCAAGAGGCTATTCAAGGAACTTTTCAGTTTGAAGAAGAAACTGCTAGTACAGAACAAACTGAAAATCCTAATGAAGATAACAGTCAAGATTATAATTATAATAATGATAATCTTAATGATGGACTTAATATGTTTAGTAGTGTTGATGATGATGTAGTGCTGAATATGGCTGAATTGACTAGCCGTTTACCAATAGCACAACAGCCCGAATTTGCCACTTTGCTTGACACAGGACGCATCAGTTTTAGCTGTATGTAGAATTAATCGAGCAAATATAAAAGTCGCTTAAAACGAAAGAAAACCACCTCTATGACGATGTAATAAAATTTTACTTTACATTAGTCATAGAGGTATTACTATTAATGAATTTAAACTTAAATATAAACTTATGAGTTGTGGAAATATTAAACTTGTAGGATATAATAATCTTAATAATGTTATTATTAAAGAACATGGTTCTAATAATGCTGATTATTATAGTCTTATAGCTATGGTGGAAGACCCAATCTTTAAGAAGATTATAGCTGATAAAGGTATTAATGTTAAAACTTCTGGAAGACAAGCTTATAATGCTCTTCTTGAAGTTAGAGCTATTAAACTTCGTAATATGGATGATATAGCTTCTGTTGCTGAAAAAGAAGAACGTGGTTTGTTTAGTACAATTAAAGCTAGAGATACAGCTATTACTTATATGGCTGATATTATGAATAAACTTAGTTTTAATTTTCTATATAATGGTGCTCCATTAAATTTTAATGAAATTAAAAAACGTACTAATGAAACTGTTATTAATGCTGGACTTAAACGCGCTAAAAAATTAGCCGGAAGTGATGAAGCTAAAAATAATGAACTTAATAGTTTTATTAATAATCCAAACCCTGCTATTAAAATTAATGGTCTTGGAGCATTTCTTCGTAAATATGGTGATGCTCAAGATTTTAATTATGGTGCATTACTACGTTCATTAACTAATACTGAATTTAATGAAGCTCTTTTTAATAATAAAAATGTTGCTAAACTTATTAAAAGAGATGAATTATATCAAATTACTGATTATGAAGAATTAGGTGGATACCTTGATGAAACTTCTACTGAAGGAGATGAAAATAGTATAGATGATGGTATTGATTTAATGACTCAACTTTGGAATTTAAGTATTGGTGAAGTTAAAGATTTTAATAAACACGTAGAAGAAATTATTAAATATCATCTTGCAAGTTTACCTAAACTTACTGCTGCTTCTCAACTTGATAATGGAAGTTATCCTTTTGATACTAATAATGAATTAGGAGTTGTTACTTTTTCTGATGCTAATTATTTATCTAAAATATTATATGCTAGTGCTGATACTAGTAATGTAGATAATTTTATAGCTAGTCTTAAACGTATATCTGAAACTATTCCAAATTGTGAATGTTTAATTCAATTACATGATTTACTTAGCAAAAATAAAGTATTTGCTAATAAGTATATGATGGTGTTTAATAAACCTATTATATCTAAAATTGAAACTTATATTCAAACTGATTCTAATGATAATAGTTATGTTCGTGCTCGTGTAACTAATCCTAATACTGATTCTCGTACTATTTTACAAAATACTTTTTATAATAATGTTAAGAATAATATTATTACTAATCGTGTTCCTACTGCTCGTGAAAAGTTTCGTATATATGATAGATATAAAAATACTCCTCATGCTAATCTTTATTTATATGATGCTTTTAAAGAAATATTTCCAGATATTAATCAAGCTAGTTTTAATTTAGCTATTGCTAAGATTGGTCGTGTTGCTATGGCTAATAATCTTATCAATTTTGCTAATGTTATTAATCATACAGTCGATAATTATAATAAATATGTAGAAGCACTTAAAAAAGATAAAGGAACTAAAATGCCTGATAGTTTTATTAATAGAGGTGATACTTCTATTATATATCAAATGGCTGATGTCTTTAAAGATATTATTTATATTCCTGTTGAACTTAATTCTCGTAATCCTGAAGGTAATTTAAGTTCTGATGTTATTAATAGAAGTTTTATTACTAATATTGCTAAAATTATTAATGATGATAAATCTACTGTTGAAGAACAAAATGCTATGGTGGAAGCTTATGCTAAACAAAAGTTTGCTAGTCATCAATATGATTATAGTAATTTACTTATTGAACATAGAGATAGTAATGGTAATATAATTAATTATGGATTATTTAGAAGAATTGGAAATGGAACTCCTAAACTTACTGAATATGCTCGTAGTATGTTTAAGACTTCTCTTCTTAATGGTATTAGTGAATTAGATAATAACAATAATGACTTATATCGTAGTATGAGTGACGGTGATTATTTAATTACTGCTATGGGATTATTTATGACTGATATTAATAATTCTGAAACTCCTACTGCTAATTATTTACTTCCTATACCTAGTGATGCTCCTAAAAACTTTACTATTACTGCTCCTAGATATAGTCTTGCTGGATTACGTAGTCAACTAGAAGATGGAACTAAAATTATAAATAAAGAACATCCATTATTTAAACAGTATTATAATATAGCTATTCAAGAACTTACTAATATGGCTCAAGCTGTTAATATAATGTTTAAGACTAATGCTAATGGTAATCCTATTTTAACTAATGGAGATTTTGAATTTAGTGATACTTATAATAATAAACCTGAACATTTTTATAATCAATATCATAAAGATGGAAAAGGTAATGTATTTACTACTAAAGATGGACATAAAGTTTTAGCTGGTAGAGTATTTAGTTTTAAACGTTTAGTTAGTAAAATTACTCCTAATAGTAATGGAGCATTTAATGAACTAATTGGATATGGTAAGACTATTGACATCCTCTACGGGGGGTCTACGCGTGGACTTAGCTATGTTAATAATCAAGTAGTTATTAATGCAGAACAACGTATTGCTCTTGAAGATACTGTTGCTGATTGGTTAAATGAATATATAACTAATGGTTATAAAGAACTTAAAAATAAATATGGTACATTTATTGATGATAGGATTAATAATGAATCTTTAGCTGAATTTCTAGTTAATGATTATCTTGTTAGAGATAGTATGTACGATATGTATGGTGGCGACCAAAGTTTTTATAAGAATGGTCAAGCTATTCTAAAACGTATTAAAGAAGTACAAGCTAGTGGTAATCCTTTTGGTAATACTGATTTTACTAAAAATGATTTAGATATAGCTACTGATTTATATGATATAACTATCAAAGGTAATGCTGTTACTGTTCCTTATACTGTTAATGGAGTTGCTAAACGTAAAAAAGTAGTTCTTCAAGATAAATTTAGGGGTGTTACTATTTATAATACTTTTAAAGCTTCTGATAAAGTTGTTATTGATAGACTTGATGACCAACTTAAAAAAGCTGGACTTGATAAAAAAGATAGAGAACGAATATTAGAACCATTTAAAGGCGGTGTTAATGCTAATGATGCTCAATCTTATATTACTCTTGAAGAATGGATTCGTCGTATTACTGCTGCTGGTGAATTAGATAAATATGCTGGACTTATTCAAAGTCTTACAGATGATACTCCAATAGATAAAATTGATTGGACTAAATTTGCTAATAAAGTTCAAATTCAAAAAAATTTCTATTATGATTTATATTATGATACTACTGTTGGTATTGAAGTTCCTAGACAAGTAAAGAACGCTGAGTTTGTTCTTATTCCTAAACTTATTAAAGGAACAGAACTTGAAAAAGTCTATAATATAATGACTAATAGAGGTATTCATCAAATTAATACTGTTGAAACTGTTAAAGTTGCACAACATAACAGAATGACACTTTGGAATAATGATGGTGTTTTAACTGATGAAGCTCTTAAAAAATTTGATAATAATGTATTTGATAATTCTGAACTATTTAGTTATAATTATCTTTATCGTCAGCAAGAAGTTCCTCAACATATGGTTGATGCTAGTAATAAAGCTGCTATTCAGATTATGAAGAAAATGCTTGATAATCTTCCTAATCGAACTGAACTTAATGAACTTAAAGATAAAGTATTTAATAATTATGTAGCTAATATTAGAAATAGTTTTGAAAAAACTTGTGCTGAACTTGGTATTGGATTAGATGATAATGGTCATATTGATTTAAATTCTAATGGTACTATTAAAAATCTTAATCGTTTTGTATTCTTTGATAGATTTAAAGAAAATGCTCAACAACAAGGAGTTGAAAAAGCTCTTCTTGAGTTTTTCGATTTAGATAGTGCTGGATTTAATAATCTTCCTTTATTCTTATCTAATATTAATAGTAAACTTGAAAGTATTGCTAATAGTTATTTTAATACTAATATTACTAGACAACTTATTAGTGGTTGGCACGCTGCTCAGCTATCTGATTTTGGATTTAAAGTTGATAAACAAACTCAAACGGATAGTAAACTTCAATATAAAAAGATTGGAGAAGTTGATGGCACTCCTGTTTATTATACTGAAATTAAACTTCCTAGATGGAGTAGTAAACTTAAAGGATTAAATATTGAACAAGTTCCTGATAGCTTACGTACTATGATTGGTTATCGTATTCCTACTGAAGGTAAACAATCTATATGTATTATGTATGTTAAAGAGTTTCTTCCAGATGCTTATGGTAGTACTGTTGTTGTTCCTGATGAATGGGTTACTCAAACTGGTTCTGACTTTGACGTTGATAGTGTTTATGGTATGTCTAAAACATTTAATCTTGTTAAAGGTATTCCAACTGAAATTACTCATGCTAGATATACTAAAGATGAAGTAGGGTATATTAATTATGTTAAAGATAATGTAGATAAAGCTAGTAGTAAAATTCTTGGTAAGACTTATAATAAACAAGGTAATATTAGAGCTTCTTTAAAAAATAGCGAAGATGCTATTAATGCTACTCTTGAAGGTTATAATGGCAATCTTAAAGTTGTTGAAAAAATTGCTAATGATGGTGGACTTAAGTCTTACGAATCATACTTAAAACTCCCCGTGGAGGATACAAGTAGTCAAGCTGCTAGAACTAATGCTATTATTCAATCATTTATCGATATACTTAATAATCCTACTGCATTTGAAGAAAATACTACTACTTCTAACTTTGAAAATGTCAAAGAAGCTAATGAAACTTATGCAGAAATAGTTGGTGCTAATAAAACAACTGTTGCTCCTAGTGATTTCTTTACTCAACTTGATTGGTTTGATGCTGCTACTTCTGGTATTAAACTTAAAGGTATCAGTGTTAATAGAGATACTTTTATGAGTATTGGAAATGTTACTAAAGCTAATCATAGCGAAGGTATTAAAGTTATGTACACTACTGATGTGATTAGTGAGCAAGAAGCTGTTAATAGATACGGTAAAGAAAATGTTGAAACTATTGGTAATAAACATATTCGTATTACTCATAAGAATTTTGGTTGGTCTGGAGATGATAAGAATGTTGATGGCTATTTGATTAATCCTTATAGTTCTCAGACTACTGCTCATATTCTCGATGTTATGAAAGAGGGGGCTATACATAATGAAAATACTTATACGTTTAATGCTTTTAAAACTATTGTTGACTTTGGAAGTAATTATGATACTGCTATTGGATTTATGTGGCAACCTGCTATTGATATACTAGTTCGTAAATGGAAAGAAACTAATAGTGTTCTTGCGGAAGGTACTAAAAATCCTCTTACTGAAGCTATTAGAGAAGTTGCTCATAGTCTTGGTTTTGGTGAAAAAGTTAATTTTGCTGGACGTAAAAAGCTAATTGAAACTATTGATAAAAGTTATGGTGAAACTTTCAAGAAATTATTCAATTTAAGCGTTTCTGACGCATTTTCATCACCTGACCTTATATTTTCATCAGACGCATATAAATCTCGTCTTAGAGGGGAAATGAATGGCGTTCAGCAGGCTTTATTTGACCTTTATGTTCTAGCACAATTCAATCGGTTAAACTCAATCGGGCAAGATATAAGTAATAATCTTAATATTCTTAGTGCTGATAAATATGGTGCTAAACAAAGTTTTTATGCTAGTGATAAAGTATTTAGAGATGCTAGAACTGTTATTGAAAATAGTAATATTTATGCTCCATCCTCTACGGGGGGTCAAACCTTGCTATTAGAGAGTGTATTTCCTGATATTAGTGGTGGTATAGATGCGTTTATTAAATCAGATATATCTAAAAGTAGTTATCCTAGTTTAGCTGCATTTTTACAAATGAGTACTGCTCTTAGTGTTAAAGCTACTCAACAAGTATTTGAAACTGCTAATCCTATATTTATTGATTATGTATATAGAATAGCAGAATGGACTAAAGGTGGAATAATGACTGAAAAGTTATATAATGATTATAAAGATTATCTTATTAATAAACTAGAAGTAGGTAATAATGGTAGTTCTTATCTTAATTTACTTGTTACTATTGTTAATGGAGATTTTGTTCATCCTAAATATATTAAAGAATATGGTACTGGACAATCTAGAGCTTTAGAAGTTGGACGAGTAAGTGGTACATTAGTTAATATTAAAACAGATGATGTTGTAGTTAAAAATATATTTGAGCCTACACAAACTGAAATTGATGTATTTGCTAGACTTACTCCTGCTCAGAAAGTTGATTGGATTAAACGTAATTTTAGTCAAGATGGTAGTGTATTTGAACATATTGAAATAGTTGCTAATGACGAAAGAAATAATCGTCGTAATGTAAATATTCAATATATTAATTACATACAAGGTGATATTACTAATGATGAAGCTCATAGATTATTTGATAGAGCTTGGAATCATCCCAATCCTCTTATTAAACTTGCAGCTCTTGATTTAGTTAAATATGCTTTTATTGTTGAAGGTCATAAATTTAGAACTAGAAATATTAGTAGACTTATAAGTAATACTCCCCTTAGAGGATTGAGTGAGGGCGGAATAGCTATTGGAGATATAGCTATGAAAGGTATTAATAACTATGGTTTTATTGATAAAGATAATGTTGAAGATATAATTGGTTTTATTCGTAAGAATTATAATAGTTTTAATTGTCCTAGTTATACATTTAAAAGACTTACTAATAATAAAATTAATTATAGTCTAAAAAGAAGTGGTATTATTACTTTTAATGGTCAAGAAAATCTTGATAATGTAGGAATAATAAGAAATGGAGATGCTGTTAATGCTATTAGAATTAATAAAAATTTATATATTAAAGGAACTTATGATGGAACTTTAGCTTATTATCCTATTGATAGACTTGAATCATTTGAAACTTATAATAGTATTGAGCCTAGTATTATAGCTAATAATAATATTCATAAACCGTTAGCTGTTCTTCTTTATGAAGGTCTTACTCAACAAGAAAAACGAGATAAATTTATTGATGGTATTAAAGACAATATTAATGAAGCTATAAATAAAGGTTATAAAGAAGTTCCTGAACTATATGGTAAATATATATCTGATGAGTATTTCCAACCTTTTATGAATACTCCTTTTGAGAATAATACTATATATACTATTAATGATAAATTTTATCTTAACATTAATGGAACTACTGCTATTAATTTAAGCGATGATTTAAAACAATATAAAGCTAAATATCCTAATATTGAAGATAGTAAACTTGGATTGTTTATTGAAATTAATGAAAATGAAATAGATAGAGTTACAAGTAATACTGATAGATATAGTAGTGTTGATGACCAAACTCCTATTGGTAGATTTGCTAAAAATGCTAGTTTAGTTATTTCACGTGCTGTTCGTCATGGACAACCTGCTGCTCAAAATGTATTAAACGCTCTTAATAATGCTGAAATTAATTATCTTGATAGTAGTAGTCTTTCTGATAATTCTGAATTTTCATTATCAGTTATAGCTAATTATATAGATGTTGAAGCTAATAATATTCTTAATGATATTAATCGTTTTATTAAAATTGACGGCATTGATAAACCTATTAACGATAAAGATGTTATTGGTAAAGTTCTTAAAGATGAACAACTTCAAAATCGTTTCTTAGATGTTATTCTTAGCGCTAATACATTTAAGAATAAATATAAACTTATTAGCGAGATTGATATTGATAGTACAAATCTTGATGATAAAACTAAAGAGAATATTAGAAAGATTCAAAAATTAGTTAATCAAGTTGATTCTAATACTACTGTACATTCTGCTAGAAAAGATTGGTTTGAAAGATGGATTCAATTACGTACTACTAATCCTAATTATCTAAGTGGTCTTATGAAAGAATTTGATGCTTATGGTGATACTGGATTTATGGATTATTGGATACAAGATATTCGTGCTAATCGTAACTTTGTATTGCAGAATATACTTAAAGATGTAATGGGTACTGTTGAAGAAGGTCGTCTTAATGGTATTAAAGAATCTAATGACTTTAGAAATTATCTTAAAGAACTTAAATCTAGAGCTGCTAAAGATGGTAAATCTGTTAGTCTTGATAGTATAATTGATGATGATGGTAGATTAATTCAACCTAATAATCCTATTTGGGAAGAAAAGATAAAGAAATATAGAGATGCTGCTATTGAAGCTGAACAAAAATTTGGTATAAATAGTATTGAACATCTTATTGCTCTATCTAATAAAGCTAAATTTATTGATATGACTACTATTCATCAGCTTAAACCAATCACTATTCAAGATGAAGATGGTAATAATGTTACTATTGAATATTCTACTTATATTATAAATCTTGAAAGAAGTTTATTAGGACTTAAAAAAGGAGATGATGGTATTCCTAAAGAATTTGCTGAATATAAAAGACTTAATAGTAGAATACGAGATATTTTAAGTCAAGCTACTGATAATGTTACTACGCAAAGTCAAGATGAAGAACTTGGACGTATCTATGCTCAAATGGATAGCCTTACTAGTCTTTATGATGAAGATGGTAATAAAAAAATTGGTCATGATTTAAATGTAGCTGAAAGACTTCGTGCTTATCAAACTAATATTCGTAAAGTTAAAGAAATGTTTTATGATAAGCAAGCTAAAGAAGGATTTGATTCTAAACTTAAAGAACAACTTTCTATTATTAGTAAATATGAAAGTCAACGTGATGCTAATGGTAATCTTCTTATTAGTATGGAAGAACTTATGAAAGTTCCTGAATATCGTGAAGCTAAAGAATGGATTCGTAAGAATACTAGATATATTCTTGATATTAAAGATATAGAAGATTTAAATTGGGCATTTGAAGAACTTAAAGACGCTAATAAAGGTAATAGTGTTCTTAATCTTGCTATTAGAGAATTTCAAGCTAAAGATGAATTTAATGTAGTTGATGGACGTAAAATACCTGAAGAACGTGCAGCTCTTATTAAAGCTGAAACAGTTAGAAAATATAAATATACTAAAGGTAATGGTATGCCTTATGTTGGTATTATTCGTTCTGCTGAAGATGAATTAAGAATTTATCGTGCTGATTTCTATAATTATCTTACAGGTAATAAATCTAAGAGCGAAGAAGAAATTAATGTAGGAGAAGCTATTAATAAAACACTTGAAAAATATTTTGATAATGCTACTAGAACTCTTAATACTGCTGATATTAGTCAAGAAGATTTAGAACAACTCAAGGCTGGTTTTGAAGTATTTAATGAAATTACTAGAGGTGAAAAGAGTACTGATAAAGCTAAAGCAAAACGTGTTGCTGAATTTATTGAAAGTGAATGTGATGTTACTTATAATTGGAAACAATATGAACTTGATAAAAATAGAGCTTTTGCTAAAGGTAAAAAGTATTATGATAAATGGCTAGAAGTATTTAGTGAACAAGTTGAAGAAAATGGAACTATTGCAGAAAGACCTAATCGAACTATTTATGGTATTATTAAACCTAAAGATTTAGATAAATGGACTGATATTGATAAAACTGCTGCAATTAATATTCTTCAAAAAAGAACTAGAGAAACTACTACTCAATATTATTATATGAAAGAAAAAGAAGTTCTTGACAAATATGGTATTGATAGTGTTGAATATAAACAATGGTATAGAGATAATCATTATTTTGACCCATATACTCGTACTATTAAACCTATTCGTATTTGGACTACTATGCAAATGATTAAAGATGATGGTTCAGCTGTTGTTGGTAATTATGAACCACGTATTAATCAAATGCATATTACTCCTAAAGAAGAACTTGTTAATCCAGAATATAGTAGTTTTGTTAATAAGTACAAAGTAGGAACAGGATATGATAATACTAATTATACTAATCTTAATGAATATCAACTTGAACTTATGAATAAAGTAAATGAACTTATGAAAAAGTATTGTTTTACTAATAGTAATAAGCGATATGTTGATATGGGTTATCTTCCAGCTTTGCCTAAATCTAAAGATATGACTGCTAAAGATTACTTTGAACAAGCTCTTAGTTTTCTTGGTTGGACAGCCAATGTTCCTAATAATACTAGTTGGAGAAATAATGAAGATTTAACTTTTGATAAAGATTATGATATTCCTAATCCTAGATTAGTTCAGTTAGTTAATAAAGATACTCAACAACTTCCTACTATACCTAAATTTAAAGAACCTAATGAAAGTGATGAAGAATTTAGTAAACGTAAAGCTGCTGCTATTAAAGCTAGAGATGAGATTATTGAAAAGAATAATAAGATTCATAATGATATTCTTAATCGTAATTGGGAAGAAGTATTTAATAGTTTCTTAATTGAAAGTAATAGATATAATGCTATTAAAACAGTTAAAAATCTTCTTTATACTGCTGACCAAATTATTACTAGCAATACTGCTTATGATATAAATTATAAAGGTAGTATAACTGAAAATAGAGAAGCTAGTGCTGGTGGTGAAATTGAATATAAACAAGAACAACAAACTAGAACTAGTGCACATCTTAGAAGTTTTATACGTCGTCTTGTATTTGAACAATATAAAGATAATAAAACTCCTAATCTAGTTAAACTAGGTTCTCTTGCTCAAAATATTGCTGGTAGTAAATATATGATGATGAATATTACTGGTGGTATTGCTAACGTTCTTACTGGTTCTAGCAATATATTTATGGAACGAGCTGCTGGTGAATATATTAATCTTAAAGATTGGGAAGCTGGTAAATCTGAATGGATTAAAGGAACTATTAGTTATATGGCTAATATGTATAGTGAAAATAGTAGTACACTTCAAGATGCTATTATTAAACTTAGTCATGTAGTTGATTTTGATAGAGTAACTGAAGTTAGTACTGCTGAAGGTCTTAGAGAAAATATTCGTAGAGTTCGTGGATTACTATTTAGTCCTCAATCTGTTGGTGAACATTATATGCAAAATGTTATGTTATTTGCTATGCTTAAATCTCATAGACTTGTTAATAATGGTAGAGGTGGTTATGATATAATGAGTAAAGAAATGTATCATCGTAAAGCTGAACAAGATGCTCTTATGTCTGTAATAAATACTCCCCGTGGAGGGGAGAACCAAGCTCTACTTGAACAATTCAATAAGTTCATGGATGATGCTAAAGCTGATAATAAAAAACGAGCTAAATATAATCTATTTAAAGCTAATCCTATATTCGATTTTGTCAAGACTTATCTTAATGAAGAACAACAAAGAGAATATATAGCTAAACGTAAAGAACTTATTAAGAATATTGATAAAGAGTTTGCTGAACTTCCAGATATTTATAATCAGTTTGAACTTAAAGATGGTATTGCTCAAATAAAATCTGATAGTAAACTTACTCTTAAAGAATATGCTAAATTTATTGATAAAGTTCGTGAAGTAAATAAGAAAGTTCATGGTGTTTATGATAAACTTGGTTCTGCTAATATTGAACAACATTGGTGGGGTGGTATGGTTATGCAATATCATAAACATCTTTATCCGGGTTTTAAGAAACGTTATCGTTGGAATGGTTATTATAATGAAACTCTTGGTACTATTGAAAAAGGTAGTTATACTAGTCTTTATGATTATTTGACTATTCCATTTAAAGAAAGTAACGTAGGAGAAGTTAATAATATAAGTGATGTTCTTAAAGCATTCCAAACTTATGGTAAGAATTTACTTTCATTTGCTGTTAATTTCAAACTTAATTATGAACTTCTTCCTGAACATGAAAAAGCAAATATTAGACGTAATTTAGGTGACTTACTTTATGTAGGCGCTGCTATTATTGGAGCAATTGCTATAACTGGTATGGGTGGCGATGATGATGAAGGCATTATGTATAATCTTATGCTTTATCATGCAGACCGTCTTGCTTCTGAAGCTGCTTCATTTACTCCATTTGGTGCTTATGCTGAAGGTAAAAAACTATGGTCTAGTCCTGTTGCTATTGGACAAACTATTAATGACTTACTTGGTACTACTGCTATGGCTGCTAGATTCCTTATTGAAGAAGATTTTACTGAGGAATATACTACTGGTAGATATAAAGGTATGAATAAGTTTGAAGTTATGGCTGTTCGTAATATACCTGTTGTTCGTAGTATTAATCGAGTTCTTGATTTACCTAATAATAATAGTTATTATAAAGTTGATAAAAATATACTTAGTATTATACCTTATAAAGATATAGCTAAAGATATATTTGAATAAGCTGGACTTGAACCTAATAAAAAATAAGGGCTTGCCTATGGTATCACTACCTAGACAAGCCCTTTTACTTTTATCTTAATTAAAACCATCATCATTATTACCAATAACACACATAAGAATAACAAAAACTATAATACCAACAACAAATAGTTTTCCGCTATATTTATCCATAGCTTCACTATCACTAATATTATTAGCAACTGCTAATAGTTTAACACCACCAAATATAATTCCAATAAGAACAATAAATGCAACCATAATTATAATATATTTAAGTTTAACAATAAGATAAAAATAAACCCCAGTAGTAAGACTAGCTTATCTACCGAGGTTTCAGTCATGCCAACGACTATAAGTTTAAGGATTAGTAGAACGCTCCGCTTCGCTACGCTCAACTCCCCGTGGAGGATGGAATAGACTAGTATTCATTCAATCAATATAATCATTATCATTAATAACTATACTAATATTACTAGCACAACTACCATTCCATCCTCTACGGGGAGTATAGCGAAGAGTGCGTAGCACTCGTAGCGGTTCCAAGCTAATCATCAAATTTAATAAAGCCAGCTCTATTAGAGCCAGCTTTAAGTATAACATATAAACCATTAGCATTAATACTATTTACTTCTTTAGTCCATATTTAGCCCATTGAAGAACAAATCCAAGACCTTCCCAAATTTTATCTTCAGCTTTAATTCGAGCATAATTAGAACCAACATTTAAATCAAAGTTTTCAGGTTTTACACAAGCTGCTTGACCATGAACTTCAAATCCAGTAAGACAAGTAAGAGTAGTATTAGTTGTTTTAGTACCAACTTTTACATTTTCAATACCTTTAATAAATCTCTTAATATCATTTTCTTTAAGAGTATCTCCAGTAGGGTCTTCAAGTTTATAATAAGCTTTCTCAAACTCTTTAGCAGGACTCCAAGATTTATATCCATCTGGATAAGTTACTTCATAACCATCTTCTTCAAAAGAATGATTACCAATTCTATAACCTTTGTCATTTGCTTCACGAGCTGTCATGGAAACAGCTTCAATCATTTTAACACCAATAAATTTACTCATAGCTTTAAAATTTAATTAATCACTAACTATTATAACTTCTCCACAATTATTACTATAATCACATACTTCATTAATAGAATTAATATCACCATTATAATCAATATATACTATTGATTCTTCATCGCAAGTTTTAAGCATTTCTATAAGTTCTTTAACTGTCATAGCTTATTCTTTTTCAAGTTTATTAATAATATCTTTAATATAATCACTAGGAAAACTACCTTCAAGTCGAGCTAATTCTTTTCTTTTATAATCATTATCGACTTTAGTAATAACAGTAGTAGGAAATTTAGTAATTTCTTTTCTTAGAATATCATCTAGATTTGTATTACGAATATTAAGAGTAATATCACAATTAGCTTCATTAATAGCATCAGTTATATTTTTAATTGCTATTTTACAAGCGTCACAACCATCTCTAGTAAAACAATCAATACGTATCATAACACAATAGCATTATTTTTAACAGCTTCTTTAATAGTATTAGGAACTCTAAGAAGAGTATTCTTAATCATTTCAGTAGTAAGACTATCAGAATATACATAAGTAGCATAAGTTCTCCAACTATCTTTAATAACAACAGCAAATTTGTTAGGATTATCAACATTAGTTTGAATATATTCTACTTTAGTATTCTGATATTTCCACATCCAAGCAATAGCATCAGCACATTTAGCACGAGTTATACAATCATGTTCATCAATAAACGCTTCAACAAATATATTATTTGTTTGTCTTGTAGGTTCATCTCCAGTAAGATAATTAATATCATTACGAAGTTCTTCCCAAGTAACAGAATTACTATATCGTTTATATTCTGTATCATCTCGATATATAATACAAGTAGGATATTCAGTAATATTCTTACCAGCAACAGCCTTTTCAAGTATCATATCTTCAAGAATAAGATGGTCAGGAAGATTTTTAAAATTACATTGAACATTAGTACCAAATAAAGCTATATCAATAGCTTCTCGCATAGCTTCTGTTTTATCTTTATCAGCACTTTTATAATAAAATTCAATTTTAACCATAGTATTCGTATAATATAATGAGAATTTATAAAATTAGCTATTTTAAAGCCCCACATTGAATGATATTCATATCGTGATAGATTAATCACAATGATAATTAAAATTCAATGTAGGGCAAAAGAACTGTATTTATGACTATCCTAACAACTTGCGAAGATACTTTCTAATAGTGTAATCGCTTTGCACACCACGTAGAATATTACCATCACAATAAGCAGTAGGAGCATCACTAATACCAACACTACGCGCTTCTTGTCTACCAGTATCAGTATATAGATTATACCTAATAAGATTAAACCTACCGGCAAACTCAGGAAGAGCAAGAGCTTTATGAAGCCTTTCTTCAAAAAGTTTACTAACATTACAATCAGGTAAATAAAACAAGATTAACTTTTTCATAGATAAACTTCATTACCTTCAACTTTAGCATCACTAAAATGACTTTTAAAACTTTCAACGCTTCTACACCATAAAATATCAAATTCGCTAGTTTTATGATATATAACAGCAGGAATCCATTCACCTGTATCTGGATGTTTCATTTTAGTAATACTAATAATTATATATTCATTAGACGTTTTATTATGAATATAACGAGCACCAACTTTAAGCTTTAGCTGCTCCACCGGTTCCTTCTCCAAATCCTTTGTTTCCACGTTCACTTTCTCCTAATTCTTCAATAGATTTAACTTCTTTCCAAGTAATTCTTTGAGCACTATTAATAATAAGTTGACAACATCTATCTTTACCATCACAATTATATGGCGGAGTATAAATTTTATCAAGAATATTAGTAACTGTAGTTCTAACATTATTAAGTTTAAGTCTAGCACCACCAACCATACTATCAGGTAAATGCATATGTTCTCTCAACTTATCAACTATTTCAGCAAGAGTAGATACAGCATGAACTAAATCTCTAGAAGTACGATTCTTAAAAATAATAAGAAGTTCTCCACGATAACCCCAATCAAGAGTACCAGGAGCATTAGGCATATAAAAGTCAGATTTAGTAAGATTACTTCTAGGACGTAAAGACATTTCATTAGGTTCACCATTAGCATCATTTCCAATATTAAATGCTAAACCTGTATGATAAATAAATCTATCTTTATCTACATCATATTCATAGCAAATAGGATAAATATCCATACAAGCATCACCTTCTTTACCATAAGTAGGTAGAATTGGTTGAACCATACAACATTGCTTTACATTTACAACATCTCCACTAAGAAGTTTAATCTCTTTTAGTTTAAATACTTTTACTTCCATATATAATTAAATTATTAAATTAAAGAGCTTCTGCAAGTGCAAAAGCATTTTCTATTTTTCTTGATTTATCACCATAACAAATACTATCAAATCGCTTAGTACCTTCAATATTATCTATATTAGAATAATATCCACTAATAGCATTAACTGCACCCCAAGCTGTACCAAGAATATCTCTTTGACCTGGACCATCAAAATAATAACTATAAGTATCAGAAATAACATTCATTTTTCTACTACTTATTTTACTATCAGTTAAAGCTAAACCACTACGATAAGCAATATCTTTAATAGTATGACCTGTATCTTTTAGACGTTGAATTTCATCACTAGTAAGAAGATTTTCTCCAATAAATTGAATTACATCTTCATCAGTAACTTTAATATTAGCAAGTAAATTACAATATTGACCAAATTCTTCAGATTTAATTTTACTAATTCCAAGTATTTCTTGCGCAACAGAAATCTTATTATGAACACTAGTTGTATGTCGAAAACTAACATAATTACTACTAGTGCGAATAGCAGCATTAAGAGTATTTTGACAAATAACTCTAATAGGAGTAAATAAAATCTTAACTCCACCACTACCGTCATGAGTATTAGTAAATACTAGATAATTTTCAACAGGGTCACCTTTAACAAGAATATTATTAGGAAGTTTAGCACTTACAAATATTCTTTCACCATTTCCCCAAAATCCAGCAGTTTGCCAAATAGCAGAATTTTTACCAATAGCATCATCAAAGAAATTAAAAGCATCATTATTTTGTACAATAGTGTATTTACTTTTAACAACACCTAAAGGAATATTGTAATCAGTACGATAGGTAGCAAAGGCGTTATCACACTTACGATAAATGTCAGTACCAAAAACATGAGCGCCTTCTTTTTGTTCTTTAATAATTCGGTCAAGTTCTTCATCAGTTCCAGTAAGTTTAATAGGCATTTTACCAACTAGTTCACATTTAGCTACATTAAAATTAAGTCCAGCTTTAAGCATAACTTCTTTAGCAGTAGCACAATCTGATACATCAATAGCACCAGAATAAGCCCAAGGTTTACCTTTTACTTTATACATATTATTTATGACTTATACGTAACATAATACTTTCAATATCTCTAACAGCCTGGTCTTTATTAACACCATAAGTATCCATATACCATTTTATTAATTCTTTTACTTTTTCTTCTAGTTCCATAATTAGCAAGATTAGTAGTGTTGACTCCCCGTGGAGGATGAACTTAATTCTGTCATCTACGGGGAGTATAACCAAGTTATTTAATAATAAGACTAGTATTCTCAACAAGTTTAGCTATACTAATATCTCTACCATCATTAAGAATATTCTTCATAGTAGTTTTATTAACACTACTACTTCTAGTCATTTCATGTTGATGATTAAAGAAAGTATTAAGTAAATCAAAATTAATTTTATTAGCTAAATCACCAACAGGTTTTTCAATCTCAAATTTAACTTTAATACAATCTAAATCATCAAGAGTAAAATAACCTCCAGTTTCTTCTCTAAGTCTAGCAGATTGTTCAGGATATCTTTCAGTAAATTTATCATTAATTTGTTCAAGAAGAACATCTCTACTAAATGAAAAATTACCATCAATCATATCATTATCCCAAAGAGATTGTAAATGTTCAAGAACTAAATCAATAAATATTTGATTAAGATTTTCATCAATTTCAACACATTTACTATTCTTAGTATAGAGTTTACTATCAACTAAATTAATAACTTTATTACCAGACTTACCTAAATCTCCATAAGTAATAACAGCATCAAGCATAACTCCTTTAAGTCTTTCAGCATTGTTTTCTTTAGTTTTACGAAGAACAGCTAATCGTTGTTCTTCTTTTTTACAAGATTCAGCTTCAAGATTAAGTACAGTATATGCTTTACGATAACTATCAAGTTTAGATTTAAGACTTTCTTGTGTAATAGCAAGACGTTCTTCAAGTTCAGGAGTTAATTCACCTCCATTTTCTTCTAACTCAAGAAATATATCCTCAAGTTCAGCAGTAATATTATAAATATTTGCCATTATTTTCTACGTTTAGGTATATTATAAGCAGAACGATAATAAGGATTTAAATAACCAAATAAATGAGTATAATCATTAGCAGTCATTTTACCTGTATTAGTTCTATATTTATAAATAGCTTCAGTATATTTCTTCCATAGTTTTTTACTTAAACCAAGATTACCAACAAATCCACCATTTCCAAATACAATAGCTTCTGTATTTTTAGTAGTTCTAAAACGGTTATTAAAACCATAAAATCTTCTTCCCATAACTTTAATATTTAAATAGTTAATAATTTATTTATTATTTCTCATTTCTTCATATGCTTCTTCTTCAAGTTCAACAGTAACATCTTCAAGACGAATACCTTTTAAACAAGAACATTCTTTCCATTGAATATTATAATTAATATCAAGTTTGATTAAATCAATATTATTAATATCAACAGCCATAATCCAATTATCAGGAGATATTTCTACTTCAACACAATCAATGATTTGTGTAGGTTTAGGCATCCATCCTTTGTTAATATCATGTTGTTGTAAAAGACAAATACTAAAATATCTACCGGTAAGAACATTATCTTTATGTTCAAATAATCCACCACTCCAACAAATAGGATTTTTATTTTTAGTCCATTCTTTAGTATCAAAATTATATCTACTAATAGGACGTTTAGTAAAAGCTCCATTATAATGAATACTGCTATCTGGTTCTTTAAATACATTAGATTTACGTCTGTTTTGACAAGTACCATCAGAACTTATTTGGCTCCATTCATCATCAGTAAATCGAAGAGGACTAATAATATCCCAATCACATAGTTTTTGAACAAGATTAATTTCCCAAGGAGCAGACATACCACTATTACCATGAGAAGCAAATATAGCAACAGCTTCAATTACTTGTTGATACATCCAATCATTTGGACCACCTTCTCCATTACCATATCCAGCAAGTTTAAGTTCTTTAATAGCATGTTTACAAATATTACTTTCTCTAATAACTTTAGCTAAAACTTTCTTATTAATAAGAGGTTTATTATTTTGCTTTTTAATATAACGTTTACTTTTCTTCATCTTTAATTACTTTAAGAACAACAATATTACATAAAAGACCATAACAAAGATACTTATTAAATACACAATCAGGACAATTTCCAATATGTTTATTTTTAACATATTTACATAAAAGTGTTACTTCTTTATCATCTTTACACCTAATTGTAGTATAAAGAAATTCTTCACCATCATTTAAATCATCAGTGAAATTAGTACCACTATAATCTTCAACATGAAAGTGTTTAAGTTTATCAATCTCTGAAGTCATATCCAAGTTCCATTAAATTATTTCTAACCATACCAGCTATAATTTTAGCATTAGGATGAGGTTTACCGGTAGTACCATAATAACGTAAATCAATAATATGACGCCATTCTCTTACGGAATATGTATAGATACATCTAGTAGCAGTATCAAAAGGAAGTTTACCACGAGCATCTTGACGATGGATTTTATATTTATCTACAAGAATTTTATATTCTTCAAAATCTCTTTTACATCCATTAAGATAAACATTTATAGCTTCATCTAAATCAGCATTATTGTCATTATTAAATAATTCAGCTTCCTCTTTGCTTATCCAATGAGGTCTACAAATACTTCCATCTTCATAAACATATCTAGTTGATTTTTCAGCAATACTATTAGGACTAACGCGGTTTAATTCACGAGAAGTACTAATTTGTGTATCAACACAAAAAGTATATCTCATCATATGAAATCCTATTTCAGTATTACGAAAATCTTCAATAGGAACAATATATTTAGATAGATAACCAAATTGTGTTTTATGGTCTAAAACCCAATTACCATTAACAGTTATATAATAAACATGTTTTTCATAATGATAACTAAAACCAATAGTATTAGCATAATTAATAATAATAGTTTCTAAAGTTTTATCACTATCATTAGCAATCATATAATAAGTTCCATGACGAAACATACTCCAATGTTCACTATCTATAAGTCTTTTAATAGTAGCTTGATCATTACCTGTTTCTCTACCATAACAAACTCTTGCACATCTAGCAACATGAGCTTTAGCATCATCTCCTTGTTGCCAAAGTTCAACTTTAGGTTCAATTATTTTCATCTTCTTGATTATTATAAAAATCTTTAACTACATTTCCAAATATACTATAAAAATGTTCTTTAGGTATAATATTAATAGGCTGTATAGAATCAAGCTCTTTAAAAAACTCTTTAAGACCTTTATTTCTAATCCATAAAGTATCATAAGTAGCAGTTATATAATTATCTTTATCCATGTCACAAGCTATAAAGCAAGTTTCACTATCAAGCTTATCTATACATTCTTTACATACAATAGCCTCAGCTATTTGTTTACTCTTACTAGCATCTTCTTCAACAGAATTTCCAAGTGGAGTATAACCAATAACTTTACCACAACATATACAAACTCTAGCAAGAGCATTTATACCAAAAATAGGATGTAATTTCATACCATATAATCAGTTACAAATTTAAGAACTTTATAAAAAAGACCAACAAGAGTACCAGTATTATCAATAACATAATCATCTTGAGAAATTTTAATTTGTTCACTTTCATGATTATCATTATTAACTCTTCTATCTACTCTAATTATTTTTCCACCATAATATTTAATAGCCATACATTCATCTTCAAATCTAGCATCAGCTATAATACATTGTCCTTTACTGTTTTTTATATCAAATGCTTTATTCATAGTATAACGAATAAAAGCTTCATGCCAAAAATGATTTCTAATAACATTAGTTCCATAATATTGAAGAAGAACTCTAATTTTAATAGAAACATTATTATTTAAAAGAAGAAGTGTAGATAAATTATCATATTCTAATACAGTATTAATAACACAGTCTATATCTTTAATATTAGTAGAAACAATACCAGTCTTAAAATTATAATAATAATTTTCTTTAATTTCTTGTCTATCTAGAAGTTTACGGTCAATACCACAAAATTCAGATATATCATCTTTAAGTTTATCAGCAAAATGAATAATTATTTCATCGTTTTCAACAAACCTATTTTTATGATAAAGAAGCCAAGTATCATAACTAGCTTTCATAATACCATCATGAAGGATATAACTAATCATAGAAGCAACTGTATCTTTACCACTTCCTTTAAATCCTTTAATACCAACAATAGTAACTTTATTAATAGTCATAATAATTTGTTTTTGTTTATCAAGACAAATATAAAAATATAATAGGAATTTACTAGTAATAATGATGCTGAATTTAATGTTAAATATCATAGTGAGAATGACGCATTTTAAGGCTCAACATGACACGCAAATCTTATCGTGATAGATTAATCATTTAGATATATAAAATTGAATACAGGCAAAAAGAATCATATCTACAAGCGTGTTCTATATAGTTTTAGACCTCTGACAAACAGAAAAGCCTAGCACACCATATTATGTACTAGGCTTCACCTTAATCAATATCTATATGATAAATAATACAAAAACTATTACGTTCTTCTACAAATTTAACATTAATATTAAAATCATCTTTAGACACAACAAAAGCATTACGCAATCTTGTATCGAGAAGTCTAATAACTCTATTAGGAATATATAACTTAAATCCAGTATTAGCATCTCGAATAATAGGAACACTATTATTAACTTTATCATCATTATATAAAATCACATAAAGTTCATTACTTTTAGTTATGTCATTATATCTAACAGCAAAATTATAACTTTTAGCATCATAATCAGTAAATAGAATAATAGAATTATAATAACAACTAAAATAAGATTTAGTTCTATCAAAACTATTATTCTTAATTACATTATAATCTAGTATCTCCATTTATAACAACATTTTTAATATGAGATGGAACTCTAGTAACACCACTTCGTTCACCATAATCTATATGAACAGTTCTACCAATATAAGATTGAGAATCGAATAAAACTTCCTGTTGAACAATATGACTAGTGCTTAAACGAGTTTCAAACTTTTCATTATTAATATCATTTTTACAAAGAAGAATAGGTAAATCACGTTTCTTTTCTTTATAAATATCAAGAATTATAAAATCTCCCTCAGTAGCATCTTTAAACTTCTCCATATAATTAGCCCTACGTCTACCATATTGATAATCAGTTTCGGTATTACGAAGTATAAGACCTTCAAATCCTATATTAATAAAATTATTTCTAGCTTTAATAGCTTTATCATTATTATTAATATATATACTAGGAAGAATAATCAATCGTTCTTTATTATTATAATGTTCTTTAATAGTATTAAAAGAAGTAGGATTTTTAATATGATAACGATACATATTTCTATGAGCTTGGTCACCCTCCATCATAATATCATAACACCAAAACTGAAGAAGTTTATTTTCAACACAATTAGCATCTTTAACAAAATGATTAATTTGATTAATAGTATAACCCGGAAGATAAACTTCACCATCAAGTGCTGCAAATCCATTAATCATATCGTCGATAATATTTGTATTAATAGTAGCAAGCAGATAATCTTCAAGATAGCCAAGAGTATGCCAAATAAGACCTTCACGACTTTGGAAACGAAGCCTAACAGGTTTAAACATATCATTTTGAGTATAAGCAGTAACAATACAACGAAGACCATTAATCTTATACTGACCATACATACAACTGACTTTTTTCCAAACATTGCCATTATACGTTTTAGCAAGCATTGGAAGTAGAAGATTAGTGTTTCCATTACTAAGGTCTTTAGGTAGATAAGTATTTAGAAAATTAAATAGAGTATCATTATCTCCATCCTCCACGGGGGGTAAACCCTGCATATCACAAAGTTCATCAAGATATGTATATCCTTTTTTAATCTTATCGTTATATCTACTTTCAAGTTCTTTTTGACCATCTTTTTGAGTAACAGCATAAACTTCTTTACGAATATTACCTCGAACAAGACCATAAAAAACAGTGATACTATTAGTACCACTGTCAAGTTCAGCCCACCAAACAGTAGGCACACCATTGTTATTTCTACGATAAAGTTTATTCATTATGTTCACTTATTTTTAAACCATTAAATGCAAAACTAACAGCTTTACCACCTAGAAGTTTAGCTTTACGCTGAGCAATCGTTTCCTTTTTAGGCTTAATAGCCTTTGCAATACCGGTGCTAATATCAATGGGTTTACCTGTAAAGACATCTTTTGATTGATTAACTCTGCTAGCACTTCTAGTGCGTTTCCTTGGTTCTTTACTATAATATCGTACTGGGTTTCTTCTCTCGAAATCAAGATTTTTTTCATGTATATCAATAATTCTTTTAATAATACTATTACGATAATCAATATAACTTTGAGCTTTTTCTGGATGATGTTCTAGAACAAGATAAAGTTTATCAAGAATATATTCAATACTAGAAAGAGTAATACGATAACCATAATTAATAGTTTGTCTAGGACGAGAACCATCAGGATAAATAATAGTACAATCTAAATCTTTAATATAAGATTCAATTGCATCAGCCATTGTAGATTTATCAATAACATAATTAATATATCTAATATCTCTATCATCTAGCTTTTCTTCATATCCTTTTATTATCATAGATTTTCTTTCTTACATTTATAAATAATAATACGAGCTGGCTTACCTATAAGACAATGATTATATTTAAACCATTCAATAATATCAAATGTAGGATAAGTTTTAGCTATTCCTTCAACAAGAGCATAACCTTCTTGATAATTAAAATTACTATGAATAGTTCCACCATTATCAGTATCAAGTAAGCTAAACTTTTTGATATATTCAACGTCATCATTAGAAGATAGATTAATTTCTCCATAACAATAAATATCTTTTTTATCAATACGTTTACCATCTACATTAATACATTCCCATTTATCAAGATTTTGTTCATCTTCTTCAGTAATTGGACGCATAACAGTATATGTAATACCAGCTAGACTTTTAGTATGGCAAAGTATTACTTTCTTCCGTATCCCAAGTAAATTCAGTTTCTTCTCCATAATTATCTTCTATATATTTAACAACTTGTTGAGTTAATTCATTAATAACATTTGTAGAATAACTACTTCTCAATTCGGCAAAATCTTTAACACCAAGTTCTTTAGGAATAATAATAGGTATAATATCATAATCATTCTTAAGAATTATAGCTTCCATAAGACCAGTTCTATCATTATCCATAAGGCTAATAAGAAAACCATTCCGATTAAGTTTACTACGAAGCCAATCATATTCAATTTGACGAAGTTTATAAGTTTCATGTGGAATATTAACAACACCAATAGTTTTAGATTCAAGGGTAGACCCCCCGTAGAGGATGGAATGATTAATACTCTTTAGATAACATTCAAGACTTAATCTATCTTTAGTAGATTTAGTTATAATAATAACGTCATAATTATCTAATTCAAGATTAATAACTCCCTCAATAGTATTACTATTAGTTATAAACTTAACTTCAGTTTTCTTATTCCTATTTGGAAAATACAGTTTAACATTAACTATTCCTCTTTTATCTTGTCCAAGAACATAACCATAACATAAATCTGTTTTATTTTTATCATAAAAATATTTAGGAATAGGATTAGTTGAACGATTAATATAAAATTGGTCAACAGGATAAACAAAATGAGTATTAAGAAAATTAAGATTAATACCAAATTGTCCCCAATACTTAGCATCTAAATTATTCCACGGACGAGTAACAAGTTCAATAATAGGTTTATGATTACGTACATTACTAATAGCCCTAGCAATATTATAATCGTTGTTTTCATCTTTATCTTGTCCATAAATAATATTTCTAAAAGTATAAGAAATATGTTTAAGAACAAATAGAAATTGACTTTTAATAGAAATATCAATTTGCTTATGAACAATTTCAGAAAGTACAGTTGCAGCAGCATCTATACAATCTCCCCACCAATATCCAGCAAAATCTCTTCCTTTAAGTTTATTCCTATTATCATATCTAAAACCAAAACTAGGATGAGTATCTTCACGAAAAGGACTAGATATAAATTCTCCTGTATCTATACAATGTTGTATATCTTCAACACTAATTCCAGTATAAGTACTAAAAATAGTAATTTGACTAACTTTAGAGAAAATATAATCTTTAGTTAAAATAGTATTACTAATATTTCTTTTCATAATATTTCTAATTTGACCTTTATCGTAAACATATAAAAAAAGAGGACTAGGTACTAAAATAGTACCCAATCCTCTTACATACAACTATTTAACTAACTTTAATTTTTTAAAATGGTAAATCTTCTGTTGGATTAACAAAAGCACCAGCAGCATCATTACCACCACCAAATGGACTAAAATCTCCACCGCCATTAAATCCACCAACAGGATTCATAGGAGCAGCAGTTTGAACACCGGGCATTACACCTACACCGGGCATAGCAACATTTGGTTGTTTAGCTTGTTCGGCAGATTTCTGATAAACAATACTTTCTTTATAAGGGTCAATATGCAAACTAGGAGCAGATTGTTCTTTATAAAGTTCAATAACTCCATCATTGATAAATGTAGGAAATCCTAAATCGCCAAATGAAGATTTACTTCCAACAACAGCACGCCATTTACCATCATTTTTAACGAAACGAAGAAGCTTCATCCAAATAGTAATAGGTTTACCTTTAGCATCATTATAAACAGGTTTACCATTATTGTTAAGTAACTTAACATAATTTTCAAACACAGTCTTATAACCAGCTATAACTTCTTCAGCCTCAACAGGTACATACTGCATATTTTCATCAAAATCTTCAAAAGGCAAAGTAAGAGCATCAATTTCTTCTTCTGTTAAATCACGACCTTTAAGAACAAATACATTATATATATGTTTCATAAAGCGGAAAATGTTATCAACTTTCCAAGCACCTTTACCACCGGGAATAGTTTCAACATTACTTTCAGCAGGAAGAAGACGTTGAGTTACATAACGACGTTCATTGATATTTTCATGATTACTAGCAAAAGTAAATGTAAGATAAGGAATACTCATACCAGCAAATGAAGGCATACCTTGAACATCATCTTTCAGTGTAGCCCAATCAACTTTAACATCTTCAAGATGACCAATAAACAAGCCATTAGCTTTATTACAATCAGTACGTTCATCAAACTTTTTACGAGTTACATCACGTAAATCGTTATTAATACCTCTACCTCTACGTTTTTTAGGAGTTTGTACTTCTGCATTAGCAGTTTGTTTAGCACTTGCTACAACAGTAGCTTCATTCTTAATTTCTTTTTCTGTCGACATAATTAAAGTAATTAAAAGAATTATTAGATAAAATAAGAGCTGCACCATTAGCAATACTAACAATGCAGCTCTATGTTCAAGATACTATATTTCTAGGACGAAGATTTGATTATTCAGCAGTTTCTTCTTTTTCAGCTTTCTTACCGATACGAATAGGTTCTTCATCTTTATATTCGGTAAGCATTGCAATCTTAACAACAATATCTTTATGACCGTTATTAACAACAGCTTCTTGCAAGTTATCAATATCTACTGTATAAACACGATTCTTAGAAGTAGCTTCTTCATCAGTCATATCAGCTTTCAACTGTTTCCAAACATTAGAATCAGTAAAGTTAAGAGTTACACCAATACCAGACAAAGCAGCAGTATTAGCACATTTAGAACCTTTAATCTTAGCAACTTCATCACCTTGAATACAGCTAACCAAAAGTTCTTTCTGTTCATCTTCGGTAATACCTTCACGACCAAGAGCAGCTTTAAGTTCTTCATTAGAAGAAGATAAAGCACCTTCAAGAGTTTCTTGGAAATAAGTATTAACATACTTAATCTTATCATTCTTAGTCATACGAACACGAGTAGTGCAAGGATTACCATTCTTGTCTAATTCAGCAATACCTTTAGCCAAAGCCCAAATATCAAATTCAGCATGAACAGCCATAGCAGCTTCGGGAGATTCAATATCCAAACCTTGTTCTTCACAGAAAGCAACAACTTCGGGTACTTTATTGATAATAGCATTATCAATGTTTGCACAGTTATTAATGAACATTACATATTCACCATGAGCAATGCCGAGAGCTTTAGAAACTTGGGCAGTCATACGGAAACTACCGGGAGTAGAAACAACTACCAATTCAGGTTCTTCACTAACTGCTCTTTGACCAGCATTAACAATACCCATACCAAAACTCAAACCTTTCTTAAAGTCTTTCATAATTTTTGTAATTTAAAAGTGAATAATATCAGTCATACGACTGTTTTGTTTAATAATAATTTCTCTAGTTTGTTTATGTTATTGAATTTCAGTAATATCAATAATATCTTCATTACTTAAATCAATACCTTGCATAGTCTTTAATTCTTCTGTACTTAAACAGCCCATAATTAAATCATTAGCAATTTCACGAGCACCATAAACAAATGCTCTATGACTTATCATTATTTTAGGATATTTCTTATAAGTATCTTTTTCAAAACATCCAGCAACAATAGCATCTTTATAAGTAAACTCACCAGTAGCAACCATATTACGTTCTCCAATTTTACGATAAAAACGATAACTAGTAATATAATCAATAGGAACAGCAGGTATTCTATAAACAGGAACTTTACCAGTAGAAGCAATTTGTTTAGCTTCAGTAGTATTAGTAGCTATTTCAAACTTACCATTAAGTTGATATTCTTTATATATATTACCATTATAATCTTTATAGTATTTAACAGGATAAACATATATATGTTCATGGTCTTTATCTTCTGCATTTTTAGTTTGTGCCTCTTTGGGAGTAAGACACTTAATACAGTCAGATGGAAGTTTATCTTCATCATAAGCATTAAAGCCATCTGTATATTCGTACAGAGCGCGATAATTATCTACTTTTTCCCAACTCACGCTGCCTTTGACAAGTAATGCCTTAATAATGTGAACATCAACACCTGTTTTACCTTGAACTACATGAATATGTTCAATGCAAGTAGAAAATGGAAGTCTAAGGTCTTTAGCTCTCATTGCAATAGCAAGACCATCTTCAACAGACTTAATACCACATTTATCACTACGCATAACACGTTTGATAAATACTTCAAGACTTGCAATTTCAGCTTCACTCATATAATTAAGCTGATATGGAACAACAGAATGTTGAACACCATGTTGTTTTTCAATACCACTATTACTAACAGCAACAGTAGTATCATTAACTTTAACTTCTTTATCTTCGTCCATTCTATCAAAGAGCGATTTTGATTACACAACAAATGTAACTATTATATTTATACTAGCAAACAATATCATCAAAATTTTGAGCACTAATATCAAAATTAACATTCTGTATAACTTCATGGTTAGCCGATAACTTTTCCTTTTTAAGACTTGCTTCTTCGATAGTACCAGCTATATAAAGTTTATGTACTTTAAGTTTTGATTGACTACAATTAACATTATTATAACGATAGATAAGTTCATCTATGGTATCACATAAAGGTGAGGTTAAAATCCATTCGTCTACGCTTGTTTCTAGGCTGTCAGTTGAATTATTTTTTATAGATAATACTCTTAATAAGCCATCATTAAAAGACTTCAAATTCAGCGTGGAAATAGCCTTAGATTTGATTATACGAGCAGTCCCTTTCTTGCTTCCAGACTTGTACAAAACAGGAATACCATTACTATCAACTAGAACTTTATCCTCAATTTTATCATGATAATCACCACAAATTTCACCTAATTTATCATTAATATATTTAGTTACAGTAGCAGCATATTCACCTCTCTTACTAATAATAAGAAATCGTTTATCAGGATTATCTTTAATAATTTCAACTATTCTTTCTAGCTTACAAACATTATCAGAACATATAAGCATACGTTCACGAACAATATTATAAAAAGTCTTAACTCGTTCAGCAAGAACAAGAGGATTATAACATTCATCAATTTGTTTACTAAAAGGATTAGTCATATCCATATCAGCACTCCATCCATTATATTCAGCTATTTCTGTAATATATTGAATAGCACTACGTCCATCTTGAGTACCATTTCGAGCACATTTAATATTATCAAGATTACCAAATACTTGAATAGTCTGAGTAATAAATTCAGTATATTTATCATAATTAGCAATATCATCTTGATTAACAAACAAAATTGGCTCTCTGTATTCCTCTACGGGGAGTAAAGCCCGCATAGCATTAATACCACTAGAACTTATATTATCATTAATAGGAGGAATATTAGTATAAATTTCTTTTAGTTTGGCAGTATCAATAGTATCTTTAGTTATAATCATAAGTTTAAATCTAGCATGATTAAAAACTGTATTACAAGAAAGATTCCATTCATTAACTCCAACAACAATAGAAATATCATAACTATAATTATATCTACTATTAACATAAGTATGAGTAAGAATATTAATAGTATCTATATTTATATTATGATTTTTAAGACCATCAACAATTTCTGTTCTTCTTTTCCAATTATCTGTAACAATAAGTATTTTAAGATTAGGATTTTTATTCCTCATCAGAGTAATAACTCTACTTATAATTTCAGAATAATCAAGAGGTTGAACACAATGGATAGTTCCAATACCTTTATAATCTTTAGAACCCCATTTATTAATAAGTTTACTATATGATTCTTCAACTATATTTTTCATCCAAAATCATCTTCATTAAAAATAGGATTATACATACCACTATATTTTTTAATTTTACTTTTACCTTTACCTTTAGGAGAAATCTTAAGTTTAATAGGATTAATAATCTTCATAGCTTCTTGATAATAAAATTTAAAATTAATATCTCTAAGAGAAATATCTTTATCATCAAGACTATTAATAACCGTTACAACAGAACCAGCTGCCATTCTACTACGAGAACCATTATCGTTATGAACTTTCTCAATAATATAACCTCTATTAGAAACATAAAACCTAACATATCTTTGACAAATAACATGAGTAACTTGTCCATTTTCAATCTTAGTTTCTTCTACATGAAATTGTTTACCTACATTTTGAGTAAGACAAAAGTCAAGAATATTAGTTGCTTCTTGAAGAGTATCCATTACAGGTTTATTCTTAAGAAAATAGTTTTCAATAGCTTGAGCAACAATAGGCATAGAATAACCTTTAGTTAAATCTAGAGAATACATCATAGGATTAAGAGCACCTTTAGATTCAATTTTAAGCTTACCTTTAGACCTAAATTGAGTAATATAATTATTAACATCACGAGCTATAAGACTATGAACAACATCGCTATCAGCTTGCATACCAGTAATATCTTGCCACCAAGTAGTAATTTCTTTAAATTTATCTTCTTGGTCAATATAAACTTTAACCATAATACCATCAGTATTTGCACTAATAATATGAATATTATCTAGTTCAAGAGCTTCGCATAACATAAGAAGCATAAGTTGTCCATTAACAGTAACTTTAAGAACAGCAAGACGGTCATATAAATCTCCTTTTTCAAATCCAAGTTTACCATAAATACTATTTATGACAATCTTTAAAACTAAAGCAAGAATATCTTTAGCAATACCATCTATGTATTCTTCTTCACTATGTTTCACATCAACACGTTTTTGTTTCATCCAACTAATTAAATTACAAAAAGCATTTGTATCAATATGAGAAGGAGCAACTTTATGAACACCTATTATACTAGGATAAAAACTAGCAACATCAAAATGATAAATGGTAAAAGGTTTACCCCCCGTGGAGTATGGAGTTAAGTAATCACCATAAGGAGTAGTTGAATATAACTCCATAGGAACATCTTGACTATGTAAACCTCCAGTTGCAAGAGTATAAGTTATATTTCCAATTTTAACGTTCTCACTAAAAGCATCTTTATTAACTCTATAAATAGTAGTTTTATATAGTTTATCAAGTAAATCTTGAAGTTCTTTAGTTTTAAACTTAATAAAAGGAAAAATAACTTTCTTAAAACTCATAGCAGTTCTTTCAGTTTTCTTACCTTTCCATTGTTCAGGAGCAAGACCACTAAATTTACTATAAAATTTCTCAAAAAGAATATCAGCAGTTTTACTACGACTAGAATTAAGAACATCAACATCATATGCTTTACTAATAGCATAACGAGATTTAATTTCTTCTGGATAAAGACGAACTATTTCAGCTACAATGAAAACATCATTAAGATTATAATACATCATAGGTTCAATATATTCATCAAGAATAAATCTATCCCATTTATCTACTAGTTTATTAAGCTGTTTAACATTCATTCCTTTAAGATTAGGAATTTCATTATATAATTCAGCTTCTTCTTCATTAATATCAGGAAGTTCATATTCTAGAAGTTCATACCATTGAAGATTAATTGAAGTTTGTTTTAAACCTTTAGGAACAGGTTTACGTTCACCAGTTTTACTATCTACAACTATACTTGCTTTATTAAGAGCAAATATACGCATTACATCAACACCTGTAAATGGTAGTTTATATTTTCTAAGACTATTAAGATAAAAATCAGTTTTAAATTTATCTTTATCATCTTGACTAGAAATAATAGTTTTACTAGTTTCATATAACTTATTAATAAGTTCTTTCGTACTATTCGTACGCATATAAAAACTAAGTAAAGCAGCAATCATAAGATTATCATAATTGAAATTATTAAATCCATACAAGTCAGTACGAATAATATTTCCATTAGAATCTTTATAACATCTAGTCTTATTAATATAATCTATCATAGAAAGTAATTGACTATCATCTTTATCTGTTATATAAAACTTATATTTTTCAACAGTTTCAAGACGAGCTTTAATTTCTTCAACAGATAGTTTTTGAACTAAAGGAATAGCTTTTCCATCAGCATTAACACAATCTTTAAAAACTTTAAGATAACTATTAATACTAACAAAAGTAATAGAAAAGAAATTTCTTAAAACTTCAACATCATAAGCTATACAATTAATCATTTATACTATACCATAATTATTTCTATTTTTAGTAACCCAATTAACATCATCAGCAAAACGCTGTTTAAACATATGATAAAGATTATCATCTTTAAATTTAACAAGAGGCGAATAATTATTAAATATATACTTACCGCCAGTAGCCATAAATCTAGGAATATGATTATTACTAATACTAAGATAAGCATCACCAAATATAAATAGATACTTATAATTAATTCTAGCTAATTCTTTCCATAGAATATTACGACATTTATCAACAGCAGTAAGATATGTATTATAATTATTAGAACAAGCACATTTAATACTATAAGTCATATATACATCTTCAGTGTTATTACGTCCAGAATATTCATCATAAAGATTACCAATATCAGTAAATAATTGATAACCTTCACAATAATTTCTATCACCTCTAGGAAATAGGAAAACAATATCTCCATGAATACTTCCTCTACCACCTTGTATATATTTACCTGTATTAAATATACGATTTGGGCATCTTTCACAATCAGGATATTCGTCAACAGTTTTACTTGCCATAAGATAATACTAATTGATTACTAGCGCGAGAACAAGCAACATACAATCTACGAAGCATTTCATCTCTATTAGTATAAGGATGACCATATTTATCATAAATCATATCGTTAATATCTACAAATACATTTTTATAAGTAGAACCTTGTGCTCTATGAGAAGTAATTGCAAAACCATAATCTAAATCTCTACTAAATAAAATCTTACCATTACTATTCGTAATATTAGAAGCGATAAGATATTTACGTTTAAAATCAAAATATTGTTTCCATTTACTTCCACGTTCAGAACTACTAGCTTTTTTAGCATCATCAATAAGACTAGTCAACTTCTTATAATACATCTGAAATGTATAGTTATCATAATGGTCAATAACAAATAAAGGTTGAGTTATAGCACCACCATGAATAGCTTGAAACTTAATAAGAAATCCTTTAAACTCATAATCATTATCAATTGTATCAACAATATCTTTAACAATATATTCTTCACTATTGTTTATAATAATATCATTAAAAACATTAACAACAGTAGTATAACTCATTATTAAATCATTACGAGTAATAAGGCTCTTATCAGCATCTTGAATAATCATATGTCTTACATGGTTATTCCATTGTGCAACACGACTATTAGTATAAGCTATAATACGATACAAATCAATATTTTTAGTATATTCTTCATCATTAAAACAAGTATCAATTAAATCAGAAAATTCAGTTTGACCACAAACATAAAATCCTTTAGTTTCTTTATTATAATCTTGTCTGTTCTTAGATATATAATCAAGAAACTTCCATCCATTCTTATTATCTATATCTTCTCGAAGAAGTTTAAGAAGTTTACTAATAGGGTTATTATCTCCTTGTCGTACAACTTCTTTAAGATAATAAGTATTACTAGCAATAAGAAAAGCTTGACTAGTTTTCTCATTAACAGGTGGAAGCTGACTAGAGTCACCAAGCATTATAACTTTAATTTGAAGCTTCTTACATTTATTACTAATATACTTAACAAGTTTAGCATTAAGCATAGAAGCTTCATCAATAATTAAAACTTTAAGACCATCTAGTTTATCTTTTCCAACAGGATTAAAAGCAGGATTCTCAGGGTCAAAATTTTCAATATTAACATCAAGTCTAAAACCAAATAATGATTGAATAGTATTAACTTCTTTTCCACCAATAGAATTACTAAGAACTCTACAAGCTTTATGTGTAGGAGCAGCACAACCTATAACACCACCAGACCATTTGCAATTATTAATAACATATTTAATAACAAATGTTTTACCTGTACCTCCAGCACCACAAAGAGCATTAATATATTTCTTCTCATCCCAAGGCTGTGCAAGAAACTCAATAAGTTCATGCACAGCTATTTCTTGGTCTTTAGTAAACTTAATGTTAGTATCTTTTCTATTACTATTAGCAATATTAAGATTACCAATCATTACAATTCGTTGTTTACATCAATAAGATTATTTTTAACTTTGTCTTCATATTCTTTCCATTCTTGAAAAGCTAAAATAGTAGATTCACTATCACCACGATTATAACATGTAGTAATATGAAACAATTCCTTAGCAAAAGGCATTTTAACAATTTTACCTTTAGCTATAAGTCCAGCAGCAAAAGGAATATAAAATCTAGTATCAACAGTTTTTCTATTTTCACTATCTCTTATAATTTTAATTCTATGATTATATTCATCTAATCGACGAGCATAAACAACTTTCTTTCCTTTAGTTCTGTAACTTTCACCAGTAATGCTATATAGTTTGCCATTATATTCTACTTTATAAGTACCATCAATATATCTAATAATACCTTCACATTTAGCAACTATAATAACATATTTATTGACTATTCCTTTCTCTTTGGATTTACCTACAACTCCAAATGAGAATTTAAAGCTAACCATAACATACTACTTTCTTTTAATAGTACGCATACGTTTATCAACAGCACGAGTAATACCTTTAAAAGTATTATCCTCTGCAAATTTAGCTTTACGAGCAGCCTTTTTAGCAGCTTTCTTAGCAGCAATTTCTTCATCACGTTCTTTTTGTTGTTGAATAACATCAACAATCTCAACATGATAACCACAATAATGAGAAAGAAAATCAATCTTACCACTAGTTCCATTACCAATAGCGCTATTTTTAGCTACTTTAATAACTTTACTAGCAGGATTGATTCCAATAACAGCATCAACATTATTAAGTTGACGAACAACAGAAACTTCATCATACTTTTTCATAAGTACTTTACATTTTTAAAGATTAATAAAACAATTATATTTAATAGTTAAAACTATAATAAATTCAATAATAGTTAGAATAGTAGAGCCACTACGCTACGCTCCGTGGCGACCCCCCGTAGAGGATGGAAGCAAGCTAGTCATTAAACTTTCTTTCTAATAATATCATTAAAATCACTAGCAAGTTTACCAATCCTATCTTCAATTCTATCTAGTCTATTTCTATCTCTTTTAACTTCCCATTGTTTATTAATATCGCAAATATCAATTTGAATCTTTCTAATCCAATTTTGAGTATCATTAATATCTCTAATAAGTCTATCTAGTTTTTTACTAACAATGGTAATTCTTATAAAAAGATATACAGATAAACCAAATATCATACCAAGTATAAAATGAGAAACATTTTCAATCATAGAAATAATGATAAAGTTTACGAATAAGTTTAAATCTAGTATCAGTAATATTATAGATTTTAAATGCTTTGGCAACAAAATCAAAATCACCATATTTAAGTAAAGCATCTATATAATCTTTAATATCACTAAGCCACATAATAGCACTAACAGAATATCTATCACTATCAGTATTAGTAATATATTGACCAATACCTTTAGCAATAGTATCAGCAGTTATATCATTAATAATAAATTTATCAGTAAACCAATTATCTTTTATATAATGTTTATCAGTATATTTATCACGAAAGGTTTTAGATAGTTTATTACATAAATCAATATAAGAACGAGCAGCAGTTCTATTATTATGATTAACAAATTGAACATCTTTAACTTTAAGAGTTAAATTCATACCACATTCAATAATACGAACTTTAATTTGTTTTTTATCCTCATTAATATATAGAACAATAGCAAGTTTATCTTTCCAATAACCAGTATTCAAAGTAACTATATCATAAAGTTTAACTTTAAATCCAGATGTAATAGTACCATCAATATTCTTATAAGTAATATAATTCATAACAAAACTGTATTAAATTTTTAGTTTAACATTTATTAGCTAGTTCTTTTGCCCTGTATTGAACTCAATATTAATCGTGATAGATTAATCAGATTATATATGAAAATTCAACAGAGGACAAAAGAATCATATCTATGAATATGTTATGAGCGTAAATAGCTAGTCATTTGTAGCAGGCTCATTATTCTGTTCATTATTCTTACCATCACGTTTAAGACGTTCTTTAAGAATATGTTCAGATACAGAACCAAGTTTACATTCACTAACACAACGACTAACACCTTTAGCATGAGTTACAGTATATACAATAGGATAATCAATATATTTATTATTACCTACTGTACGTTCGATTTTAGTAATTCCAACTTCGGTTACAATACCAACACAAATACCAAGCTTAGTTTGATTATGATATTGATAAGTATATTCCATATAAACTACTTGTCCTTTTTTAAACTTAGCTTGTTCTTCAATATATCTATCTAATAGACCATCGAAAATAAAAGAATCATAATTATCCATTTTAATTATATATTTAAAGTTAATAATATACATACTAAAAAGCCTAGCACTATCTTCACAGACAATGCTAGGCAAAACTACAAATACGAAATCATATAAAACGAAATGTTTGACACAGACATCATTATTACTAATTTCACAATCAATAATAATAGAATAATTAACACCAAATCAAATATGACATATAACACTTGGACTATGATAAATATTAATAGCACTATCTTCACAGACTGTACTATTACAAACCTACAATTTTAGAAATTAAAACGGATAATAACAATATCATAGTTTCGGAGTTCAATTCCTCCATCATCAGCAAGTGAAATAACACTATTATCTTCACAGACAATAGTGTTAGAAATACAATCAAAATTATGTGGGATTATTTAGTAGATTTATTTGCTTTTCTACGTTTAAGTTCAGCATAAATTTCATCATCACTAACATTCTTAAACTTATTCTCTTGTTTATTATTATCAACAGATTGATTAACCATTTTAATCATTTCCTTATATTCTGCATTAGAAGTATCAATAATATGTTGACCTATAAAATGATTAATTTTAGTATTAGCTTCAACAATATTAATAATCATATCTTTAGCATATTTAGGAAAAACAGCAATAATAGGCTTAAGTATATCTTTATCTTCAATTATACTATCCCAACGATTAATAAGCCAATCAAGTTCAAATCCATCTTTAGTAGCAAGTTTAATAATATCTTCTTGAGTTTTACCAAAATCATTAATATATTTTTGTTCTTTAAGAACATATACAAATAAAGCTAAACCTCTAACATATTGGTCTGGAGATAAACCTTTATCTTTAATATCATTAATGAATTTATTAAGAAGATTACAATCTTCTTTATATTTACAGGTATCACAAATAATACTATCACAAGATTTACCAAAAACTTCATCAAGAATAACTTTAATATTAATATTTTCCATAATTTTATTTATTTAATCATAATAACCAAAAACATCATTTTCAGGGTCAACAATAGGACTATCATCAACTATTGGTTCCCAAGCAATATCGTCAAAATCTTGACTTAGACATTCTGCATGAATTTCAACACCTTCAACATTATTATTGAAATATGTATCATCTTCAACAAAATAAATATCAGTTCTTTCCATATCTTTATATATAAAATAAACTCCGAGTAGAGGATGATTATCATCAACTAGTTGACTATAACAAACCCAATAAACAAAATGGATAAAAATGGCAGGCAAATGAGAATTAGCTTTAACAAGCTCAACAGCACTATCCATCCTCTACGGGGAGTCTATACTACAAACTTAGCTAGCTTCAGAATCTTTATTCTTTTTATGAAGTTCAGTTTCAGTATCAATCATAATACCAATAACTTGCTGACTATCACTAGCAACATCAGCATGAGCTTTAACTAAAGCATCAATGAATAAATCATCTGTATATCTATATTCTCTACGAAGACCACCATCAGCAGTAACTCTAAACTTATTCCATAAGAAATCAACATAAGCACCTTTAGAATTACATATTCTTCCATCATCTTCAAGAGTATGAAGAATATTAAGAGAAGTATGACGTCTAAATGCAGCATTGAATTTAACAATACAAACTACATCAAGAATATGTTGAGGAACATTAATTCCAACAGGAACACCACGTTTATCAGTCTTAGCATCTTTAAAATCATTATCTTCATTAGCTTGACTAACAACAGTAGTTTGTTCTTCCTGTTTACGAACTTTACTTTGTTTCTTCTTCCTAGCTTTATTCTTAGGCTGAACAGTTTCACTACTAACAACAGCATTAATTTGTGTATCTTCTTCAGGAACAACAAGTTTACCTTCTTGTTTAGCTTCTTCTAAACTTTCAGCCATAGTTTTCTTTCTAGGCTTAGATTGAACATTACTAGTAACATTATCAAAATTTACCATAACACTTATAAGTTTAAGATTAATATTATTATCAGTAGCAATATTACTCTACTGAACAACACGACAAATATAATAATTAAATATAATACTCCAAATATATTATAATTTATTTATACTATAATTCTAACTAATAATCAATAGCTATATTAAAATAACTAAAATAGTTATAGCAATAGGAATTAACTTACCACGAGTATAATAAATATCAATAGTATCAAGAGTATCATTAGTATAAAGAGAATCAGTAATATCAAGAATATCAAGAACATCATTAGTAATACCACCAGTAATATTAGCATGACTAGTATTAATAGTCATTATAATACTGATAGTATTAATAGTGCTATTATTAACTAGAACTAATGCTATTGGTAATTATGACTAGAAGTCTTATTAGACTTGATAGTATTGTTAGAGCTAGTCTTAATGACGATTGTATGACTAATAGTCATGACGAACATCAATGAGATGATAATGACGATACTATGACTGAAACTGATAGTGATATAACTAGAGGTTATAGAGGTTATAATGAAAGGTTATAGAGAGTATAACTAGAGGTTATAATGCTGGAACTAGAGATTATGATAGTATAACGAGAAGTTATAGGAGAGAAAGAGAAGGAGTTGGAGCAATAGGTTTAGATTGATTATTAGGAGTGTTATTAGGAGGATGAAGAGGATTAGGAAGAATACCAGCAGGACTAGTCTCTTCAGCATGACCATCTCGACCCTTATCTCCACATTTACCACTACCACAATCATTCTCATCTCCACCATCAACCTCAATTTAACCCTATTTGAACCACATCCAACTCCACCATCTCATTCTCCACGAAATCCACATTCACCACTTTCATCTCCATATCCTCTTTCTCCACATTCAATACCTCTCGTCACATCTAATTTCACTTCTATAACTTTTTGTTATGAGAGTAAATCTCCATGACCAATATCAGTATCAATACCAGTCACGACAGTCATACCAACATCATCTTGTTTCACAAGATGAGTTGTTGTAAGTTCACTAACATAACTAGTCTTATCATTACCAATAGCAATATCAGTATAAATATCTTTCGCTGATTCTAGGGTATAATATATATATATAATATACTTCGTATATAATATATATTATAAGAAAAAAATTTACATGGCATTTATCTAGTTAATCAGCTTTAGTTTCATCATTACATTCGCTATCGTTATAATCTCGACCAAATATACCACATTCGTAATCATCAAGACTATTATTAATAATACGAGCGATACTTTTTAATTTACCAGCAATACCAAGTCTGCTCTTATTAACACTATCATATATTTTTGTTATATCTTCAGCATTACCATTAGTAGTAATATCAGTAATAGCAAGAAGAATATCATCATTAGTAGGATGAAGATTAATAAGTTCAATAGAAGTAATAGAATTATCATTCTCAACTTCAATAGTAGTAATAATACGATGTACTTTCATGATGTTTAATATTAGGACAAGACTTATCAGAACTTACAGCTAGGTCTTGATTGACAAGTCTTATCAGACTGTTAAGTTCGTTTGCTGCAATCTATTTAATGTTGATAATGAGCATTTCGAGGTTGAACACTAGCAACAGCATCAGCAAAACTATTGTTGATAACACAAACGCTACCAACCCGAAGGTCAGTAGCGTCATGTTCATTAGAATGGCAAATCGTCATCACTCATTGCAGTAGCAACAAAACTAGCCGCTTTAGCTTTAGCCTCACGCTTGGCAGCAATGGCAGCACGAGCGTCCTCCATAATCTGCTTAATAAGTACATTATATGCACCAACAAGAACAGGGTCAGCAGGCTGTTCGATACCTACAATATGATATACATATCGGTCATAATCCACAACATTGTAAAGATTATCTTTACGAGTAAACGGATTACGGTCTTGTACACCAGCAGGTACAAACTGGCAAAGAACTTTAACAGCAACACCAGTTAGATACATACTAGCAAAGCCAGCTTCAGCAGCCTCGCCAACATAGTTGACAAATCTACCGTAGAACTTGTCTTTGCGCATTACAAGCAGTATCTGATTGAATGGCATCTGAACAGCACCAAGCATACCCATTCGATGTGTACCATCAGGCATACTTTGAGCACCTTTGACAGGACTAGCAATAGTAACAAACGCATTGAGATAAGATTTGCCATTACGACCTGTACGTTCTTGACAATCAATATTAGTAATGACAGTAGTCATTACATAACTATGACCATCAGTACAAATGCGTCTAACAACATCATCAATGGTTTCTACTTGCGCAGAACTTTGGTTATCTGTATCAACAGTAGGTTGAACAGGTTGGTTAACACTAGTAGTTTGTTCAACTACATTAACACTCTCAGGAGCAGCAGCACCTTGTGCAGCTTGTGCTAAATCTTTAACGTCTGGCATGACTATTAAGTATTTAATTACGCTAATCAGTAGCATTACTGACAGTTGTTTTCGTTTCAACTGCAAAGTATTTAATGTTGATAATGAGCAACATCATCTAGTAGAGATTAATCTCTACTAAGATAACTAACAATAGCCGATAGTATTCCAAATACAACAGCAGTAATTTGTTCATCACTAGTTGGCTCTACTTTCAATGCTAGTATGATAGCTGGCATCATCAGTATGATTGCAATTAACAACAATGGTTTGTTTGTTCTCATAATGATTAGTGTTAATAGTTAGTAATGTAATGAGATGAATAATCTCAATATATTTAATGTTGATAATGAGAGCGAGAACTTTACTTTCTCCTAGAACTTGACGGGGGTAGTCAAGTCCAATTTAATGACCCACCCCTTATACTCACTAGCCTTACTAACATACCAATATACACTATTTTCACTCTAATTATTACCATTACTATCATTTTCACTATCACTCTCATTATAACTTTTCATTTCATTTTCATTATCGTTACCTTTATTACCTTCATCTTCATTATTTCCATTATCTTCGCCCTCATCTTTATAATTATCATCATTTTTATCATCGCATTTAACTCAGTCCTCACCAATATCTACAACTTCAGTTGCATACAAATCTTTATTAGCAATTACAATACCTTTATCAGTATCATTTTTAAATAAAACAAATTTATCAACTATAAGTCTATCTTTATCATCAAAAGTTTTTATTAATTTAGCTTCACTAATAATATTAATAAGTTTGTTAACATCACCCCTAAATATGTAAATAGGATTAACAACATAAATATTTCTAATATTAGTTCTTTTAATAATATTTTCATCTTCAAGATAAGCAATAGCATTATAATAATCTCTATAATTAGGTTTAACTAAACCATAACCTTTAATTAAATCATGAGAAATATAAATAACATTACTATTAAATTTAATATTTTCAGCAATATAACCAATAAAAGAAATAATAACAGCATATCTATTTTTTCTTATTATATCCCAAACTCTCATACCAATAGTAACAAAATTACGTTTAATACCAACTTCTTTACTAAGATGATAACCATTATCAAATTCAGCAACTATACCAGTTCTGGTACTTTTATTATAACTAAAAGGATTAGCAACAACAAGTCTTTGTTTTTCAAATTCTTCTAAACAATCAGCATTATAACAAACATCATTAACAAGTTTATTATAAACTTTAGTAGGTTTAAAATCTTCTTTAAAAGTCATAACAATAATAGTATTAAGTTTAACATAAAAATATATTACTCTAGGAAATGTCGAAATCTATTCCATGTATGGTATAAATATAGCAAATAAATAGCGAAATCTATTCCATGTATGGTATAAATTAGTATTTATAACTTATTGATAATCAAGTAATTATAAGTTAGCAATAGTATCTATATAGATATATTATATATAATATTTAATATAATCAGCATTAATAGATTCACTGTGACCCGCTCCGAGCTTCGCTCTCCGCTCAACTCCCCGTGGAGGATGAATATAATCAGTATCAATCACATCAAGTTAATCAATACTATAATCAATATCATTATCTCTATTAATATTATTACTGCTAATATGATTAAATCTAACTCATCTTCATCCTCCACGGGGAGTATGACTTGCATATTTATAATCGTATAATCCTCTACGATTGAAATGTTAAAAATAGTTTTTCTCTTGGTAGATTCATTCAAACTCTTACATTTGCTAAAAACAATTAAGTTATGGGTAAAGATAAAAGTGAAACTAAACCTAAATACACTAGAGAATTTCATAGTGGTGAAAGGAATAAAAAAGAAGTTAAAGTTCCAAGTAAACTTAAACTTGGAAATATTGGTATTGATAGTATTATTAAAACTAAATAATTTAGTGTTATGATTAAAGTTGAAAGTAAATTTAAAGATTTTGGTATTCAAATACCTACTGACATTAGCGAAATAACAAGTGAAGCACTTGACGCTATTCTTACTAATGTAGTTGTTGCTAAACATTATTGTGTTGTTGCTCTTTGCCAAAATGAAAGTTTGTTTGGTGTTATTAATAATAAAGTAAGTACAGTTGAGGTTATGCCAATTATTGCTAAAATTAGTAAAGAAGATGCTGAACTTATTGGTATGAACCAAATGGATAAGATTATTATTGACCGTTCTACTCTTGAACGTGGTTATCATCTTTATCTTAAACATAATGTTCTTAGTCCTCAATTTGTTAATAAGTATATTACTAATGATACTGAACTAACTCGTTCTATTACTGTTGGTACTTTTGGACAAAATCAAGGATATAAAAAAGGACAAAAAGTTTGGTTTGTTGAATTTAAAGTTATAGCTATTAATGATTTAAGAGCTGCTATTACTGATAAACATAAAGCTATTAATCCTTTTGTTTATCATTCTGCTGAAAAAGCTAATTAGCCATTTCGTCTAAATAATCGAACTCTTCTTAAAACTACTTATGTATAATTTAAAATTATAGGTACTTGTGTTCTTGTTTATAGTAGTAATCTAAGAAGAGTTCTTAAACTTTCAATTATGGATTTTAAGACTAATACTAGTTTTAATATTGCTAATACTAGTTCTCATGAAGATTTTGATGATGATTATATTCTTATCTATAAAGATATAAATAATATATTAGATGATATTGGATTTCAAGGTGATGATAGAATACTTTGTAAATCTATTATTGAAAGTCTTGAAAAAGAAGCTAGTATTAATATACGAAAAGATAAATGTGTTGCTATTCCTCATATTGGTACTATTCAAAAGAATTGGTATCGTTCCAAACTTATTAGTCATTATAAAGACTTTAAAGAAGCTAGAAAAACTATGACTAGAGAAGAGTATAAAGAATATACTGCTAAAGTTATGGAAGAAGAAAAGCAAAAACATTATGAAGAAGAAGAAAAGATTAAGACTGAACTTAAGTTTAAAAAGAAACTTCTTCCTATTTGGATTAAACTAAGTAAAAAACATAGTGCTGCTTATGCTAATCTTTGGCTATATGCTATGGGTAAACTTGAAATTATTGAATTTGATGAAGAAGTAGAAGAAATATATGAACGGTTTGGAATTGGATTGGATGCTGACCATAGATGAAACTGGTATGCCAAAAGCTCCTACACTTAAACAACTTCTTGATAGAGATGTTAGTCTTCTTTATACTAGAGATAAATCTCCTAATAAAGAGATGTATGTTAAAGAAGTTGGAGTTATTTATTATCTTGGTGACCCTAAAGGTCCGTGTCTACAAGAAGGTCTTAGTGAAAAAGAAGCTCTTAAGAAAGCTATTGAAAATTTTGATTTACCTAAAAATTATCAACCTGATATTCTTGTTTGGAAACTTATTAAAAGATATTATAATCAAAAAGCTGGTGCAGGTATGGAAGCTGTACTTAATATTAAGCGTGGTATTCATAATGTTGCTCTAGCTGCTAACAAGTTAAATGAATTGTTGAATGACAAATTATCTGATGGTGCTAGTCTAGAAGATGTTCCAGTTGTTATTGGTTATATGAAACAAATTAATGATTTAGCTAATCAGTTTCCAAACACGATTAAAGCTCTTAATGTAGCTGAAGAAAATCTTCTGTATGAACAAGAGAATGTTGCTGGTAGAGGTGGTGTTGAAATTACTAGTAGTATGATTGAAGAATAAGCTGATGCTAATCTACTCCATCCTCCACGGGGAGTCTAGCGTAGGCACGTAGTGCCGAAGCGGGTCCAAACTAGTGTTGAACTTAATGGTATTAATAATATGGAACTTAGAGATAAAAGATATAATGATATTAGACTTATTTTTCATGAAGAAGAACATAAATATAATGATAGTCTAGGTAATGATTATATTTCAACTACTACTATCCTTCATAATTATGCTCCAAAGTTCGATAAGAACTATTGGTTGAGAAAGAAGTCTAAAGAACTAGGAATAAGTGAGAAGAAACTAGAAGAACAATGGTCAACTATTACTAAAGAAGCTTGTGAACGTGGAACTAATACTCATAATGGTCTTGAAGATGGTGTTAAAGGAGCATCTATGTTTCAACAAGCTATTAATTATCTTGATAAACGTGAAGATGGTGTAATGGTTACTATTGCTGATATTCCAAATTTTGGTGCTAATTATAAACTTCTTAATCTTAAAGATTTTATTGAACTTACAGATAATCGTTATCCTCTTATTTATGATGCGTTTAAAATGTACACTGAAAGAGGATATAAGATTTATAGTGAGATTGGTATGTTTCTTATAGATTGGTTAATTAGTGGAACTATTGATATTCTTCTAGTTAATGAAGATACTAATTGTGCTGTTGTAGGTGATTGGAAAACAAATCGTGGTGGATTAAAATTTAGTAGTGGTTATTATAAGAAAGATAAAACAGTTAAACCTGCACAACAAACTAATGTTTGGGTTGATAAAGATGAACGACTTTTAGCTCCTCTTAATCATCTTCCTAATTGTAATGGTGCTATATATAATCTTCAACTTAGTATGTATGCTTTTGCTGTTGAATATATACTTGGTTTAACTATTAAAGGTATTTGGTTATGTCATATTGATAGTGATTTTGAACTTAATGAATATGGTATGCCAAAAAGATTTTCTGATGGTCTTTATCATATTAAAGAAAATCCTATTGAAACTACTAAATTCTTTACTATGAATTATCTACGTGATGATATTAATAAAGTTCTTAAAGATAGAGAATTACAAATTAAAGCTAGTGGTGTTCAAACTCAATTTAAACTTGCTATATGAAATTAAATAAAGACAATTTAATTGGAGTAATTATTGGTTTTATTGTTTTAGTTATATTTGCTATTTGTTTATCTAGTGGATGCGCTAAACGTATTACTCCTGTTCCTGAAATTCGTTATGTTCCTGTTACTGATTCTACTGCTGTTAATGAATTAGTTCTAACTAAAGAATTACTTCGTAGAACTCAAGATTCTCTTAACGCTTATAAATCTGATACTACAATTAGTGCTGATTATTTTGTAGCTAAATATAAACTTGAGCGTATTAGATATTATAATGATATTGCCGGAAAAGGAAATAATATCAAATTTTTACGTTCATGGATTCGTAGAACTCTTGAAGAATAAAATATTATGTATATTATTAATCGTAGAAAAAATATAAGATTAATTAGCGATGAACATCATATTGGTGATGACTTTGAATTTATGATTTATAAAGTTCAAATTAAAGTTCTTTGGTTTTGGGCTACAATTAAAGAATTTGATGAAGATGAATATTATGATGCTGTTGATTGTTTTAGATATTGTACTAATCCTTATATAAATTAAATTATGGCTTACTTTGGAGATGCTTTTAAAAAACTATCTATTAAAGAAGGTGGTTATGTAAACGATAAAGATGATGCTGGTGGAGAAACTTATAGAGGTATCAGTCGTAAATATAATCCTACTTGGCAAGGTTGGACTATGATTGATTCTTATAAGAAACATTATACTGTTGGTAGTAAAGAGTTTAAGTCTAAGCTTGATAATGATGTTCAGCTTCAGAAACTTGTTTGGGAAAAGTATAAAATAGGTTATTGGGATGTATTTGAACTTGATGATTTTAATAGTCAGAGAGTTGCTGAACAATTATTTGATACTAACGTGAATTGTGGTCAAGTTGCAGCTATCAAGATGGCTCAAAGAGTTCTTGGTCTTAAAGAAACTGGTAGATGGAATCTTGATTTACTTAATAAACTTATAGAAATAAAAGATTAACTTAATACTGTATAGAATTATGAAGAAGATGTTAATAGCAATATTTATAATAGCGATTATCAATTTGTGTTTAACTTTGTATTTATCAATAAGTCGTTTTAGTGTAGAAGCCAATTCATATAATAAAAGTGACACTGCTATTAATCATGTTCGGATTGATTCTATACAGTTAGTTATAACTGAAAGAGAAAGTATAGTTTATAAACTTAAAGAACATGAGAAAGATATTGAAGATAAAGTTATTAGTCTTAATGATAGTGCTACTTGGGAGTTATTCAAGAAGTTGGTGTCAGAGTGAGATTGATAATGTAGTGCATCCTCCACGGGGAGTCAACACTACTGATACAACTGTTCTTGTCCCTATTAATATGATTAAGATTGCTAATACTAAAATTATTAAAGCTAAACTTTATAAAGATATTATTAACGAACAAGATAGTATAATTAATCTCCATAAGATTAAATATAATGCTCTTTATAAAGAAGTTGAAACTTTACAAAATAATCTTGATAATAGTAATAAAGTAAATGATAATTTAAATAAGTCTATTGAACGTATTAAACGTAAGAATAGATATTTGGTAAGCGGTGGTGCTGTTTGCGCTATCGCTTTTGTTGTTTGTTTACTAGTTAAATAAAATATTATGGCTGATGGTAAATATCCTTTTCTAGAATACATTGAAGAACCTGATAAAGAGAAAAAGTATAAGAAAGCTAGTGATTGTGGATGGTATGACCCTCATAATAACTTTTTAATTGGAGATAGTGGTGGCTTTCTTTTAAATATTAGACCTGGCAAATTTGTTAATACTGAACTTTTTAATAAAGCTGCTAGAACATATCAAGCCACAGGTAAATATACTCAATTTAAAGTTGATAGTATTCCTCATAGACAATTTAGACGTAGAGAATGTGATAGACGACGTAATGGTTTTTCTGCTCCTTGTTGGCAAAATCCAGATGGAAGTATAGAAGATGTTTGGATAACAGGTGGTCATTATAATTTTCTTAATTATACTCGTATGGAACGTACAGATGAATCATCTGTTATTGTTACTGAACATGGAGCTACTGCTAAAAAGATTTATAGTTTTCCTAGTTTTATTGATGCTCAATTTTGGACTTGGCAAATTATAGAATTTTGTAGACGTAATGGTTTACATCTTATTATTGATAAAACTCGACGTGGAGGTTTTTCTTATATTATGGCTGCTGATAGTTCTAATGAAGTTAACTTATCTAAGCATAAAGTTGTTATTCATGTTGCGGCTGATAATAAATACTTAATTAAACAAGGTGGTTTAAGTGACTTTGCTGTTAATAATTTAAAGTTCTTTGAAGAAAAGACTCCATTTAAAAGAGGTATATATAGTCCTACTACTGATAGTTTTAAACTTGGTTATCGTATGAAAAATGGAGTTGAAGCTGATGATAGTTGGTCTAGTTCTCTTTTAAGCGTTAGTGCTAATAATAATCCAGACTGTGCTATTGGTAAAGATGCTGTTACAATTAAAGTTGAAGAGTTATCTACAATGCAGAATTTTGATGAGTTTATGAATGTAACTGAACCTACAATGACTGTTGGTACTCGTACTACTGGTACTCTTATGGCTTGGGGAACTGCTACTGCTGCTAATATGCAAATATTTGAACAAAACTTTTATAATCCTAGAGCATTTGGATTTATGCACTTTGAAAATGTTTGGGATAATGATGCTCGTAATGAAGTTTGTGGATTTTTTAAATCTTATGCTTGGGGTCTTGAAGGGGAAATAGATGGAGTTAAAGGATTTGATGAAGATGGAAATAGTAATCTACGAATAGGGCTTCAGCTTGCTGCACGAGAAAGAATTGAAAAGAAAAAGACTGCTAAGACTTTTGCAGAATATCTTAATTATCTTGGTCAGCGTGCTTTATTTCCTGCTGAATCTTTTAGTAGTGCTAGTGAAAATATATTTAGTAGTGAAGCTCTTAATAAGTTTGAAGATAAACTTCGAGTTGATAATAGTTATAAGTTTTATACTGATGGTGAACTATTTGAAGATGGAACTAAAAAGATTTATTTTAAATCTAATGCTCGTATAAGAATTGAAAATCCTGATATGAAAACTTATGATTATATTCAAGGAGTTCCTAGACGTGGTAACGAAGACCCTCATGGTTGTATAAGAGTTTGGTTTGCTCCTGAATATGAAGAAACATATATTGGCGATAGGCTTATAAGAAGTATTCTTCCCGGTACTTATGTTGCAGTTTATGACCCTGTTGGTATTGATAAAGATAAAAAAGAAATTACTGATAGACATTCTCATAATAGTATATTTGTTATTGAAATGCCTAGAGAACGTAATGGATTTAAACCTAAGTTGTGTGCTGCATATTATGGACGTACTGAACGACTAGAAGAAGCTGATGAAAAGTTTTATCGACTATGTAAATGGTATAATTGTATTGGTACTGGACTTGTAGAAATAAATCGTGGTGAAACTGTTTCTAATTTTCGTAAATGGAAAGCTACTAAATATCTAGGTTATGAACCTTTATATGTTTGGGATTCTGCTGTTAAAGAAAAAGTTAGTACTAGTTATGGTTATAATATTGGTAGTGGTCCTAAGAAACTAGATGGTCTTCGACTTCTTAAAGAGTTCTTATATGAAGTTATTGGTAAGAATGAATTTGGGGAAGATATTTATGTTTTTGAAAGATTTCTTGATTATCAAACAATTCTTGAACTTAAAAAGTTTAATGCCGAAGGTAACTTTGACCGTATATCTAGTCTTATACTTTTAGGTATATATTGGAAGTCTATTGATATTAAAGGTAAACGAGAACTTGCTAGTCGTAAGAAAGTTACAGAAGATAATGATAAAACAGATATTTTTAATAGACAATGGTTTTAAGATTAAATAGATAAAGATATGTATAATTTTGGTAGACTTGATTTTCCTAATCAGCATGTTAGTTATGCTGAAAAACAAGAAGTTGATTGGTATGCTAAATGTTGTGATTATGTTATAGAAGCTGGTATTGCTTGTAAAGCTGATTTTAATGTAGAAGAAAAGTTTAATATTCTTCTTGGTAATATTCCTAGAGAATATTATAGAAAAACTCTTAATCCTTATAATGAGAAAGATGAAAATCTAACTCGTTTTCCAGCTACTATGCGTAATTATGATATGATGAAAGGTATTATTAGAAGATATATTGGTGAATATATTAAGAATCCACATGATTTTATTGTTGGAGCTAATAATCCTGAAGTTGTATTTGCTAGAGATGCTGAACTTGGTAAACAAATTATGATGCTTGCAGAACAAGCTGTTGCTAAGAAAATACAAGAAAGTTATATGCAGTTTGTTAATGAAGGTAATAATCCTGAACAATTTAATCCTGAACAAGCTGTTGATATTGAAGCTTTTATTAAAGAATTTAATGAAAATTTTATTGATGATATTAGTGCACAAGGACAAGATTTAATTAATGTTATTGATGACCTTACTGATGCTTTTACTATATACGCTAGAGCTTATTTTGAATTTGTTGCTTTTGGAGCTTGTTACACATATAGAGATGTTGTAGGTAATCAATTAATTAAACGTGTTGTTAGTGTTAGAGATGCTTTTCCTGTTCCTAATGATAATATGTTTGCAGAAGATTATGATATGTTTGCTGAACGTCGTATGTTGACTAAACAACAAATTATAGATGAATTTTATGAATATCTTTCTGAAAAAGAACGTGAAGCTCTTGATACATATTATCAATATAGTGCTACTACTTCTAGCGATAAAGCACTTTTAAATTGGGATAAATATATATATTATTTTGGTGATATATGTAGTAAATTTAATAAAGATGATTTGCAACATATTAAGAATACTAATATAATGGCTCGTGATGCTAATAATGGTTTATTTGAAGTTTGGCATACTGTTTGGAGAGGTGAAATAAAAGAAGGTATTCTTACATATAGTAATGGAGCATTTGTTACAACAAGAATTGTTGATGAAACTTATCAGCTTAACCCTGCTAGTGGTGATATTAGTATTGAATGGGTGTGGCGTCCACAAGTTTATGAGAGCGTTAGAATTGGTTCTCGTGCTACAAGCATATATCCTTATAAGGCTCGTCCTATTGCTTATAATAGGAATGGCAAACTTCCTTATAATGGTATTGCAGAACTTTTGCCGGGTTTTGGAAGATTTAGTGTTGTAGATACAGTTATTCCTTATCAAGTATTTCGTAATATAGTTTCTTATCATAGAGAAATGGCTATTGCTAAAAATAAGATGAATGTTCTTATGATTGCTAAATCTCTTCTTGGTAAAAAACCTGCTGAAACTATATATCGTATGGCTGCTGATGGTGTACTTTATATTGATGATGAAGATGATGCTAATCTTGTTAAAGCACAAAGTGTTCGTTATCTTGAAAGTCGTATGAATAATTATATTACTGAACTTGGACAACTTATCCAAGAGATTGAACAGACTGCTAAAATGGAATGTGATATGACTCCGCAACGTTATGGTGAGATTGCTAATAGTGCTGGTAAAGGAGTTACTGATGAAGCAGTTATTCGTGGAAGTATGGGTTCTGTTATTATTGAATTTATATTTGATAAAATGAGAGAACGAGATTATCAAGCTGAAATGGATTATACTAAACTTGCTTGGATTGATGGTCTTAATACTTCTTATAAAACTAAAGATGGCGATATTAGATATTTAAGTCTTGATGTTAATAGTCATATATTTGCTAATTATATTGTTACTTGTAAAACTTCTGTTAAAGAACGTGAGAAACTTGAACAATATAAACAACTTGCATTTAGTGCTGCTCAGAATGGTAATATGGATATGGCTAATGCTGCTATACGTGGAGATAATGTTGCTCAAATTAGTAAACTTATTGATAAGTATCAAAATATTCAACGTGAGCATGAACTTGATGTTGAACGTGTTTCTCAACAAACAGAACAACTTCGTCAAGAATTTGAACTTGCTAAGATTGATAGAAAAGCAGAACAAGATAGAGAAACAATTAGAGTTGAAAAATATCTTGATGGTCAGATTGAAGCTATGAAAGCAAATGCTAATATTATGAGTTTTGATAATGGTCTTAGTGATGCTGAAAAGAGTCAAGCTGAAGAACGTATGGAAAATGCTAGACTTAATCTTGAACGTAGTAAACTTAGTTTAGATGCTCAAAAGACTTCTGTTGAAGCACAACTTAAAGAAAAAGAATTAGCTGTTAAACTTAAAGAAAGTGATGATAAAGTCAAGATTGCAAAAACGAATAAAAATCGTTATGATAGTAAAAGTAAATAATCGACTGTACTTCTAAATTTTGTTCATAATAGGGCTGGGCTTGCTTGTGAAAGTAGGTTCAGCCCATTTTCATTTTTATTTACATCACATGAGCCATTTTAAGCTCATTTTAAGCACTTTATTCATTTCGTGATAGATTAATCATTATGATAAAATTTGATTCATACACGGCTTCTCTGAAAGCGACATGCTAGGTTATCAGTAATAAATATCCTAGTTAGCAATAGTATGTTAGTCGGCAAATCGGCTTAAAGGTGAACATATTTTAACGATACAAGTAAAACTCGTATTATTATTATAGTTTATATTTGTGATATAGTAATTAATTAAAAACAAAGAGTTATGCCTAATTTTGATAGTTTTGGTTTTAATGGTGAAACATCTAATGGTGATGGAAAACCTACTGACGACATTACAGACCTTGATACAGGTAAAACAGGGCAGTTAGATGCTGATGGTAATTCTATTGATGATATTACTAATAATGGTAATGGAGATGGGAATAGTGATTCTAATGCTAATAAAGATAACCAATCTTCATCCTCCACGGGGGGTAAGCCTAATGACAAAGCGAATGACGCTGATGTTGAACATGGTTTAGAAGAAGGTACTATTATCGAAGATGGAGACAATAAATATACTGTTGATAAAGACGGTAATCTTATTGACGATAAAGGTAATATCTTTAAAGCTAAAAACGAAGTTGCTGCTTATCTTAAAGAATTTGAAGTAGAAGATACTAAAGAAGATAATACTATTGATGTTAAATCAATTCAAGAACTTGTAGGTGTTTCTGTTACTTCAGAAGATGGTAAAGCTGTTACTTTTGAAAATACTCCTCAAGGAGTTGCAAGTTATATTCAATCCGTTATTGATTTAAAACGTGATGAATTTGCTCAAGCTGGTGTTAATAAGTTATTTGAAGATTATCCTATCGTTGGTGATTTTCTTAATTATTATGTTGCAAATGGTAATTCATTTGAAGGCTTTGGCGAACTTCGAGATAGAAGCGGTATTGAAGTAGATGAAAATAATGTAAGTCAACAAGAAGCTATTGTTCGTGAGGCGTTTAAGGAATTTAATCGTCGTGGTAATGTTGATAAGTATATTCAATATCTTAAAGATAGTAATGAACTTTTCAATGTTGCTAAAGAAGAACTTGAAGCTCTTCAGAAAGCTGATAATGAAATGCGTGAAGCTAATGCTAAAGAAGCTATGCGAGTTAAAGCAGAAGAAGAGAAACAACTTGTGGAATTTTGGAATGGAGTTAAAGATTGTATTGATAAGCGACAGATTGCTGGTTATCGTATTCCTGAAACTGTTATTATTGAACGTAATGGTAAACAGATTTCTACTACTCCAGAAGATTTCTTCAATTATGTTTATCAAGTTGATGATAAAGGACTTTCTCGTTATGAAAATGATTTAATGAAGTTATCTCCTGCTGAAAGACGCGATGAAGAACTGCTTAAGGCTTGGCTTAAATATACAGGTAAAGGTTATGATAGTTTGATAGAAATGGCTGTTTCTGATAAAGAAGCTAAAAAGTTGAAACTTACTGCTAGTCAACGTAAATCTACAAAAGGAGCTATTAAAATAACTAAACCTGACAGTAAAAAAGATGCTCTGAAAGATGAGCGTTTTGGTTATTAACATAATAGTAAATTTGTAGATGAAAACATTACGTGTTATTGGACAAACTCGTTATGAAGATAGAGGTTATTCTAATGAAGAATCAATTGCTTATCTTCAGCTTCAAAAGCCAGAAGAAATTAATAGTTTTCTGACTTATAATTATGGTATGGATGATGACCGTTTTCCTTTGAGTTTTATTACTGAGGGACAAGGTAGTAGAGGTATTAAAGAAACTACTACTGTTCAGTGGACTTGGAAAACAATGGGTCGTATGAAATTTACAGATTTTGTAACTTACTTTAATCCTGCTGTTACTAAACCTGGTCAAAATGGTAGTGAATTTGAAGTTCATTTCTCTACTCATTGGTTTATTGAACAACATGGTCTAACTGCTCCTGATGGTGTTACTCAAGTTCGTATTCAGAAAGACTTAGGTGAATCTGCTTATGGTTATGCTTATCTTTTGAAACTTACTTCTCCTAATCCTGATGCTTATGTTGACCCTCAATGGTTAGCTAAAGGTATGTATTGGGCAATGAGTGCTCCTACTGTTTCTGAATCTTATTCTAAAGGTAACAGAAGCAATACTATGGGGCCTGCTGGAATGACTTCTCAACTTGAGTTTTATCGTTATTCTAAAGAAATAGCTGGTAATCTTGCTAATGTTGTTACTCAATATCAATTCCAAAATGATAATGGTGGTACTTCTAATCTTTGGATTAACGAAGAGATGCGACAGTTCAACTTGCACATGAGAGTAATGAACGAAGAACGTTTGTGGAAGTCTGAATATAATCGTTTACCTGATGGTACTATTCCTTTAAAAGACCATGATAATGGTAAGCCTATTCCTCGTACTGCTGGTATGTTAGAAATTTGTCGTGAATCTAACTATGATACTTATGGTGAAATTCTGACTATTAACAAACTTGAACGTACAATCGGTGATGTTCTTGACCGTGATACTCAAGATGGAGATAAGAATGTAGCTCTTATGGGTGGTAAAGGATTTATTCGTGACTTTGAAATGGCTATCAGAACTGATGCTAAAGAAAACGGATTTATTACTCCTCTTGGTGAAAAGATGATTCAAGATAATGGTGATGGTCTTTCTTATGGACGTTACTTTAATAAGTATAAAACTCCAGATGGATATACTATTACTGTTATTCATAATGCTTATTTCGATAAGGGTACTGATGCTGAAGCTGCTAAGCAAAATGGTATGATTCATCCTACTACTGGCTTGCCTATTACTTCTCATCAAGCTGCTTTGATTGATATGAGTAATTATAAAGGTAATCAGAATGTTCGTATAGTACGTCAAAAAGGACAGGCTTATAAAGCTAAAGTTATCGAAGGTATGACTGATATTCCTGCTTGCTGGGGATTGCCTAATACTAATCATGCAGCTACTGAAATTGATATGGCTCGTTATGAAGTTAAAGGCTCTATTGGTTTGCAGGTAGATAATACCACTAAGATGTTCTTATTGAAATGTGTATTATAATCATTTAAAAGAAGCTATTTAAGATATGGATTTTAACAAAGTAAATGAAGCTAATAAAGCAGGAGAAAATACTCCTGCTGCTTCTAATATAAATACAGATAAACAGGTTATACCCCCCGTAGAGGACGGAGTAGATAAACAGCCTGCTAATACAGTAGGATTTAGAGATGAAAGTCTTGATGAACCTTATACTGAAAAACGAACTATTACTATTAATTTAGTTACTAATTATTCATTATATCGTAGAGTTAATGATAAAACATTACCTAAACGAATGGATAAGATTGGTAGTTGTGTTCGTAGTTCTCGTACTCTTTCTTCTAATAAAGGTGAGATTGAATCTTATTTTCCTGCTTTAATTGGTCTTGCTCCTAATAATGAAAACTTTATTTCACGGGTTAAGGCTTATCTTAATAATATTAGTGTTTCAATTGATGAACTGGGTAAGACTTTTGATATTTCTTTCTTTTGGAATCGTAAACGAGATTATCTTCGTTTTAGAGCCGAAGAAGAAACTATTGAAACTGCTTATATGAATAGTGACCGTAAAGGAGTTAAAGAACTTAGAGAAGCTCTTGAGGCTAAGATTACTAAGTTAAATCTTCTTGAAAGTGAAAAGTATAAATATGGTTATCCTATTGTTCTTGATGATTATCTAATTTATCGTCATTGTTTATTATATAAAGATGTAGCTAAAGATATTGCTCTTATTAATTCTGACCCATCTATTAGATTTTATTTTAAAGATGACCAAAGAGAAGCTGAGCGTCTTGCTAAACATCGTCAGGAAATTAATTCAGCTAAAGGCAATTATGTTAAACTTCTCACGAATAGTGATTTGTTTGATGCTGTATTTATTCAATACTGTGTTGCCAATAATATTAATATTCCTAACGGTATGGCTATGGATACTGTCGATAAACAAACTCATCTTGATAAATTTAGTACAAATGAACCTGCTAAGTTTAATAAACTTTGCAATGATAAAGATATTACTATTAAATCTTTAATTGAGGTTCTTATTTCTCGTGGAGAATTTATCAGAGCAATTCATAATCAGAATATTACTACTCCTGATGGTGAGTTCATTGGTGCTAATGTTAAGGAAGCTGTTACATGGTTTAAGAATCCTACTAATAGTGCTCTTGTTAGTGCTTATAAAAATAAACTTAAAAACATTTGATTATGAACATTGGGGAGATGCACGTGACGTTCAGAGAACTGGCACAACAGATGGGTATGCAGACCGTTCGTGCTATTCTCATGGAAGATATAGATATTTGTCTTAATGCTGCTATAATTGAAAAAGCTAGAAATGTAATAGTAGAAAACGTCGGACCTGTTCCTTATAATGATAAGGTTGCTCGACAAAATGCTTCTATTAGTCCTGTTAATGCTCTTAGAACTTTATACACAGCGGGTACTGTTAACGGCGGAGATATTACAGGTGGTGGAACAGAAGTTGACCCTTATAAAATTAACATTGATAGCGACGGAATAATGCTATATACAGGCTTTCAAGTTAGTTATAATGGCAAGACAATTTATGATTGTAGAATTATTGAAGCTGAAGATTTAGGTCAAACGCTAAGAGATTTCTGTAATCGTGCTGCGAAAGATGCTCCGATAGTTACTATATTTGGAGATGAATCTGGTATTAATGTTGATATATATACTGGACGTAATAATACAGTTAAACCTCAATTAGTTAAATATCTTTATATCAAAGAACCTGCTAAAGTTAAATTTGATGAAGATAGAGAAGAAGATTGGGTTAATTGTGATTTACCTCCTTATTTACATATGGAAATAGTTATGCGTGCAGTACAGATTTATCTTGCTAGTATTGGTGCTACTTCTAATGGAGCTGATAAACAAAGTTAAACTCTAAATTAAATTAAAAATGAGACAGTTTTTGTTGGCGGGCAAAGTCGCTTATGGAGCAGACTTACCTCTTGCTGCTGGAGCGGTTGCTTTTACTTATCTTGTCAATGGCAAGGAAACGATTGACGCTGACGGTACTAAGATTACCGATAAGTTTTACATTAATCTTGGTCGTGAAGCAAATGGTCCAGTAGTTCTTCCAGCTTATAAGAAACATCTTACTTTTGTTAAAGGTGTTTATCAAGCTGCTACTACTTTCTCTGCTAATCTTACTATCGGAGATGTAAATGCTTATTCTGATTATTCTATTATGATTGTGAAAAAAGGATTAAAGTTCAATGAACGTAATCGTTGGACTGCTACCATTCATACTGGTCTTAATCCTACTGCTAATGATGTAGCAAAAAAATTAGCTAACCAAATTAATAATAATACTGTTGGACATGGTATTAAAGCATCTGTTTCTGATGCTAAAATCACTCTAACTGCTGAGTCTAAAGGTATTGATTATGAAATTCTTGGAGCTGATGAATTAGTTGGTATTAGTGTTACAGTTACAGCTACTGGTTTTCCTGCATATGGAGATGCAGCTTATATTACTGATTTGGCTAATAAAGCTGCTGCTGATGCTGGTATCGAATATACTTATCGAGATACTTATACTGAACTGTATCCTACATATCCGCTTAATCCTTTGAAACAACCTGATAGTGCAGATGCTGGATATACTATCTTTACTCTTCGTTTTGCTGTTCCACGTGAAATGAAAACTAGAGATGAAGTTGTTCATCAGATTGTACAAATAGCATTTCCTACTGGAGCTGCTGCTATTGCAACTGTTGAAACTATCCTTAAAGCTATTGCTACTGAAGAAAAAGCATAACCTATTACCCGACTCGATTAGGTAAATATTAGGTAATATTAATCGAATAGGGGCTATTGGTATTAGCATTAGTGTTGATACTGATAGTCCCTATTCTTGTATCTATAAAAATGGAATTAATTCAAAATGCCTTTGAACAAGGTCTTATTCCCGGTATTGTTATTGTTATTTATCTTATAATTAATAAGATAATTGATAATAACAAAAGAAATCCTTTAGATGATATCGCCAAACTTCTTAACATAGTTACTAGAGATATTATTGAAAAAGATAGAGAAAAATCTAAAGCTGTTATTTCTATTACTATGGTTAATGCAGCTTCGGAATGTGCAAAGTTTGTTGCTTCAACTATTATTACTAATAATGTTGATAATAATCGTGACCAAATAAAATATAACGCTAGACATTTAGTTAATAGTGTTTATTATGATGCTTATTCTAAACTTAATATGTATCGTGGTGATGAAGATTATCTTAGTCATTATATGAAAGAAGAATGGAAAGAAGATATTTATGGTGATATTATAAATATTGTCTATAATAAAAATCTTGATTCTAATCAACGTATTCTTGCGTTTAATAAACGTATTGATATTAGAGTTAATGATTATACTGCTTATATTATTAATAAGGCATTTAAATAAGATGGTATTATGATAAGAGGTTATATTAATAATCCAAAACAGCTATCTAAAGAGATGCAATTGCGTATCGCAAGCATGGCTGAAAAACAGGTGAGAATAGCAGAATTAGGCTTCCCATTGAACGAAAAAAATTGGTGCAAACTAACACAAGGGCAAATTTTAATTCAAGCACTAGAAGCCTTAGAATTGCTTTCTGATGAGCAACAAAAATCAATTATTAATTCATACAATAACTTGATGATAGAATGAGTGAACAAATAGATGATAGTTATGTTAATGGTGTCTATGTAAAAGCTGATGGAACTGAACAAGTTGAGATTACTCCTCAATATGTTTATATGACTGTTCCTAGCAAATATGTTTGTGTTTATCATAAACTATTAGTTCTTATGGCACAATATGGACTTGATATGCTTAATGATTGTTCTGCTACTTGTAAAGGTAATAATAAAAATATTGTTACTTGTTGGAATATGTTTCAATCTGCTATGGCAGCATATCAACTTGGTCAAGATAAACTTGCTGAAACTCTTCTTAAATATATTAAAGGTCAACTTAACATTATTTATGAAGGCAGTGAACAAGTTCAGTATAGTGGTTCTATTACGCTTCCTGTTGATGAAGAAGGTAAAATTCATGCAATAGTTAGTTGTGGAGATGCTCCTAAATTTTATGTTGACCCTGAAACTGGTAAACTTTGGGAGAAGAAAGAAGAAGGCAAAGAATATAATGAAACTTATAGTCTTAGTGATGTTGATTATGATAATGAATAATGTGAATGTGTTCCATCCTCTACGGGGGGTCTACACTATGAATTTAGTAAACCTAGAGAACGTATGAAAACAATAGAAGAAGAACTTGGTAAAGTTAGCCTTACTTGTAATGGTCAATGGAATGATAGACCTTATGAAAGACTATGTATAGTTCATGACGGTTTCTATGCTAGCTATATATCTCGTAAAGCTGTTCCTGCTGGTATTCCTTTATCTAATGAAGAGTATTGGCAGCCTATTGCTAAACTTCGAGAAGATTTAGTTATTGATTATGAAACTTTCAAGAAAGAAATACTAGAACTTATTGCTGTTGTTCAAAGAGGTCTTAAAGCTGCTAGAATTGTAGTATCTACAATGGAAGATAGAGATGCTCTTACATGGGAACAAATTGGAGTAGGTTGTGAAGTTTATGTTATTGAAACTAAAAAGAGTTATATTCTTGATGAAATAACTCCTGTTACTAATGCAAAGAAATGGCATCTTGAAGCTGATTCTGAAATTGGTTCTAAATTTGTAGAATCATTTACTGGTATGTTTCCAAGAGCAATTGCAGAACGTGCAGTTGCTGATGAATTTGGTATTAATATTCAAGATAATTATCTTCGTCGTAATGTTGTAGTTAATTATATGGCACAAGTGCTTAAACAGTATTTTGAAGATAATGCTGTTCAAATACTTGAAGGTCAGATTACTCCTGAAATGCTTAGTGAATCTGTTAAACAAATGTTTATTGCTTCACAGATTACTAATGCAGCTGATGAAGAAGATTTAACTGTTGTTGATAATCTTCTTAAATTTGCAGATAAAGACTATAATACAAATGATTATAGTGGAAAGGCTCGTAAATATCTTCGTAAGAATATGATTAGTGGTGTTAATACTCTTACTCAAGATATGATTAACGAGCCTAATACTATTTATATACTTCAATATGATTATTGTTTAGCTGGACAAACTATTGAACTTCCAGATAATAGTATTATTCTTTGGAGAGGTGGTAGAATGTATGATGGTGCAGTTAAATTAAATCAATGTAGACTTCTTAGTAATTATCGTCAAGAAGATATGTTTGATAAAGAAAGTATATCTCTTGACGGAAATTGGGCTGTTGGTCAAATACTTTATCATCCTCTTGATTTAGGTGAAGATAATAAACAAGTTGAAATTGTTGGTTGGGGTGGAGCTTATACTAATGATTTTTATTGGTTTTGGGATGGTGAAAAATGGGTAAGTATGGGTTTTGATTTATCTGTATATCTTACTCGTGCTGAATTTGAAGCTTTCTTAGAGAAGTTAAGAGAAGAGATGGAAAAGTTTTATGCTTGGCTTCTTGCAGAACTTAAAAAGATTAATGACCATCTTGAAATTCATGACCAACAAATATTTAAATTACAACAAGATATAACTGATATTAACACTAGAATTAATAATCTTATTACTGAATATAATGCTAAATTTGAAGATATTTATAATAAGATTGGAGATTTAAATAGTAGTATAGAAGGTAGTATTAATAATCTTGAGCAATATATTAATAATAAAATTGAAGAGATTCTTAATAAAATAAACCAAAATGGTAGTAATATCAGTAATGAGTATAAACAATATTTTGAAAGTAATTATGTATCAATGTTTAAAAATAAGATTAGACCGGGTACTAATATTACTTTTGTTGAAAATGATGATGGTACTATTACTATTAATGCTGCCGGTGGAGGTTCTGGTGGTGGTGGACTAACCGAAGAAGAAGTAAGAAATATTGTTAATTCTATGCTTAATAATTATTATACTAAGCAAGAAATTAATGATATTATTGCTGGTCTTGAAGGAGGTGGTGGTTCTGGTGGAGATGGCACTCATAATGTCATGTCTGTTACTCAACTTGGTGAAGCTAGAACAGGTAAATATCTTGTTATGAATAAATTTGCAGATAGTGAAACTAAACCTAGTAGACTTGATGTAGATTTTAATTCTCTCTATACTGATATTAAAAATAAATTAGTTGGAGAAGGATTTGGACAAGGTGGTGGAAGTGGACAAGGTGGTGGAGTTGCTGCTAGTCAAATTCAAGCTTGGATTGCTGCCGTTGTTCCTATTGGTTCTATTATGCTTTGGGATACTTCAACTCCTCCTAATGGTTGGGAAGTTTATACCGCTGCACAAGGACGTTTTGTTATGGGTTATATACCTAATGGTATTAATATTTATAATAATCCTAAACAAGGAAATCTTGATTGGAAAACTGTTCTTGAAAATATTAAAGATACATATGACCCTGCTGCTCCTGGTCGTAATGTAAGTGCATATGGATTTTATATCGGTGGCACAGATTTGCCTCTACATCAACATGCTGTTGCTGTTGGTAAAACTAAATCCGGTGATAATAACCATCAAGTTATAGCACCTAGTAACTGGAGATTTATATCAGGTGATTTAGATGGTGATGTTAAAAATGGTTATCCTTATGGTACTGATAGAAATAGACTTGATAATCTTGGCATTAATCGTTCTACTAATTGGTATATGACTGGACCTAATATTAGTAATAATGGTGAAATGACTTGGAGTCAAATAAGTGGTAATAGATGGACAGGTGATTATCTTGCTATTAATAAACTTATGCCTACTATTGCTTTACATTATATTAAACGTGTTTCTAATCCGTGGTAATTATGTCTAAAGAAGAGAATGTTTTTGTTGGTACTAATTGTCAATCTTTTGACCCTAGTAAAGTTCAATGTGATAAAGAGGGCAATATGCCAATTCATATACTAGATAAGTATTGTGAAGAAAATGATACTAGATATAATATATATCCTTTAACTGTTATACAGGCTGTATTTGATGGTTTAACTGGTACTAGACTTGATAGAATACTTGCTGCTTGTAATAGTGTTTATTTAACTTGGGAAGGTACTTTTGCTAATACTGTTAATAAACTTGATAAAATTTATCGTCGTAAAGGATATATTATTACTTATCGTGATGCAACTAATATTAATTGGACACAACGATATAATAATGATGATATTAGTGATGTTGCTTGGACTAATCCAGATAATTGGGAAGGATGGTCTTTTGATACTGTTATTAAAGATTTAGCAGAAGCACTTAAAGAGATATTTACTAATATAGGTGATTATAAAGACTTTCTTGATATTATTACTAGTTTTATTAATGATTTTGTTATTAATGTGTTTAATAATATTAATAATTATCCTAAACTAGTTGAAATTATTAAGAATAGTACAGTTGAAAGTTTGCCTATTATTATTAGAGATATATTTAATAATATTAATGAATATCCTGAGCTTAAAGAGATATTTAATCAATATATTAAACAATGGACTGAATCTATCTTTAATAATATTTCTTCTTATCCTGCTCTTAATCAATTCATAACTAATGCTATTAATTCTCATGTAGAAACTACTATTGGTAATATATTTAATAATATTGATAATTATCCTGCTATTAAAAATCTTATTGTTACTAATACTATTAATAAAGTAGTTGATATATTTAAGAATATTAGTCAATATCCAGAATTACAGGAAGCTATACAGAATAATATTAATGAACGTGTTGATTATATATTTAATAATATTAATAATTATCCTGAGCTTATTGGTATTCTTTCTGATTTAGTTTGTAATTGTGTTAAGAATATATTTGCTAATATTAATAATTATCCTGCTCTTGTTACTTGTATTAATAATGCTGTAAATAGTAGAGTTGATTATATTTTCAATAATATTGATAGATTTCCTATTCTTAAGAATCTTATTGAAACTAAAATAGAAGCTAGAGTTACTTATATATTTGAACATATTAATAATTTTACTGAATTACTTAATGTTATTAAAGGTAATATAGAAAATATCTTTGATAATATTGATAATCATCCTAACCTTAAAGTTGTTATTGAGAATAAGGTTGAATCTACAGTTGAACATATCCTTAGTAATATAGATAATTATCCTATTATTAAAGAGAAGATTATTCAATTCTGTAATGAAGCTATTGAAGCTAAACGTGGTGTAGCAAATGGTATTGCTAGTCTTGATGGAGATGGTAAAGTCCCAGCAAGTCAATTACCTAGTTATGTTGATGATGTTCTTGAAGGATATTATGTTGATGAAACTCATTTTGCTGAAAAGTATATAGAAGATGCTCCTGTATATTATACTCCTGAAAAAGGTAAAATTTATGTTGATATAAGTGAAAGTACTGATTATAGCGGTAAGACTTATCGTTGGTCTGGAACTAAATATTCAGTTATATCTGAAACTTTAGCTTTAGGTGAAGTTACAGGTACTGCTTATGATGGCGGTAAAGGTAAGAAAACTACTAATACTGTCAACAGTTTATCTAATGAACTTGTTAGTAGACTAGATAGAGTTGAACAAATAGCAGAAGGACTTAAAATTATATATAGTAAATCTATTAAAAATAATGATACAAATCTATATAATACTCCAAGTCCTGTTGGTCTTGTTTTAAATAATGCTAGTAAAACTGCTAATGGCAGTATGTCTGCTGCTGATAAAGTTAAACTTGATGAAACTTTACCTAATCAAATTACTGAACTTAGTAATAATGTTTATACTAAAGAAGAAATTAATAATAAGTTTGATAATGTACCAACAGTAGAAAATACTTATACTAAAGCTGAAGTTGATAAAGCTATTGCTGATACTATTAAAGCTTTAATTCCTGCTGGTTATGAACTTGTTATTAAAAAGAAAACAACTTAATATTAATCATGGTGGTACTGAATAAGTGCCACCATTTAAAGTTTATAAAGTTATGCAAGATATTAATCAACAATTATATGAAAATAAAAGCACACCTGAAGGATTTATTCCTGTTTATGGTGTAGTTATAACTGTTCCTACTGGAATATATATTAATGGGCAAAAAGATTTTACTTGTGATAAAACTTTTGATGAAGTAAAAGAAATATTATTAAAAGGCGGAAGTATTATTGCTGTTGATAATAACAATAGTAGAATTAATTTTGATAGAATTGATATAGGTAATAATAGCATTAGTGCTACGATTACTTATTTTTCTCCTAATGGCGGTGGAATTAATAAAATTGATTTAAGTTGGGATAAAGGTATAGCTAGAGTTGGTGGTGAAGAAACAAAAAGTATTAATACTTTTGTAGCTATAAATAGTAATCAAATCATTCAATCTTATGATATTGGAAGTATTACTATATTATTAACAAATAGTAGTAGTAAAGAAGAAGTATTGGCTGCTATTAATTCTATTTTTACTAATTTTGCTGGATTTGTTACAGCTATTGGTAAACCTAATTCTGTATTTCATAATGGTAAATATGGAACATTTAATGTTAGATATACAGATAATATTATAATTATTCAATGGAGCAATGCTAATGCTATTCATCATGTTGCTTTATCCGAAGATGGTTCTTATGTTTATAATACTATTCAAATAGTTGACCAAACTCTTTATAGATTATCTAATCTTACTATTGAACCAATAGTTAATCCTAAAATATGGGTTGGTACTGCTACTCAATATGCAGCTATTGCTCAAAAAGATAACAATACTACTTATATAGTTAAATCAGACGCTTAAGTTATGGCTATATATCAAGGAGATATTGGAATACATGATATTAAACTTGGTAGTATAGATGTATTTGAAATATATCAAGGTTCTAAACTTGTTTATCCAGAGAATACTGAAATTACTATTACGTTTAAATTAAATGTTTCCGGAACTGTTACTATTAATGGTTATACTCCTGTTATAAGTGAAAATAATACTAAATTTGTATTTACTATTCCTGTTAAGACTGATTATACTGCTAATATTACTGCTGAACATTATAAATCTCAAACTATTAGTGGTAACAGTGGTTATTTACCTATAACTCATAATGTAGAATTAGAATGGGAACAAAAATTTATATCTTATACTGTTACTTTTCCTACTGATGGAGTTAAAGTTTTATTTGATGGGATAGAAAAAGGAGTTATAACTAATGGTAAGTTAGTTGTATTAATTGATGATACAGAAGCTAAAGATAGTTATACTGTTACGTTTAAAGGTAGTAAAGCTAGTGTATATGATACTAGTACATTAACAGTAGTTGATAGTGCTATTGCAAATACAGGTGGAAGTTATGATTTAAAACTTCCTACTAGTTCTGTTAAGAGTGGATATAAGAGAACTGATTATGCATCCTCCACGGGGAGTATAACCAAGGGTTCTACTTATGCTGGAACTTGGATTGAAACTGTTGTTAATTTTACTGCTAGTTTTACTAGTTCTACTACTTTAGGTAGTATAAGTAATAATGTATTAACTATACCTAATAATGAATCTACTAATACTAAAAGTGGAACTTTAACTGTTATATTTACTTTAGAAAATAAACAAACTAAAGAAGTTAGTGCTGCTTTAAATCAAGCTGCTGGTGCTAAAGTTTATACCAATTGGGTACTAGATTTACAAACTGATGGAACTAGTGTTGAAGCTAAAGGTGGTACTAGAACTATTACTGCTAATGTTGCCCGTAGAACTTATAAATGGAATAACACTGGTACTGTTTATAGTGAAACTGCTACTCCTACTCTTAGTATTAGTGGTAGTGCTAGTCTTAGTGGAAATCAAATAAAATTTACATCAAACGAGAGCGTTTCAGCTCGTTCAGCGACACTTACAGCTAGTTATGTAGGATTGTCCAAAACGGTTACGATAACGCAACAGGCAGGCGCAAAAGTGTATTCAGCGTGGTCTGCTTGGGCTGTTTCTATTTCGGCAAGCACGCAAACGATAGCTGCAAGCGGTGGGTCTGCTACGATAACTACTAATGCTAGTCGTTCTCGTACTTGGACTTGGAATGGAGTTGGTACTACACATACTGATACAGAAACTGCTACACCCACACTTAGTGGTAGTGCTGGTGGATTTACTTTAAGTGGTAAAACTGTTACTGCTAGTAACAATACTACAACAAATAGTCGTAGTATAACTATTACTGCTACTAGCAATAGTGTTTCTAAATCTATTACTATAACACAATCTGCTGGTGCTAAAGTTTATGGTAATTGGTCTAGTTGGACTGTTAATATTAGTGCTGATAAAACTAGTATTGGAGCAACAGGTGGAACAGCTACTATATCAACTAGTGCTAGTAGAACTAGAAGTTATACATGGAATGGTGTTGCCGGTTCTGGTGGTACAGAAACTGGAAATGGAAGTCCTACATTAAGTAAAGTTAGTGGTACAGGTAATTGGACTAGTCCTAAAGTTACTTATGGAAATAATACTAGTACAAGTGGTAAATCAACTGTTATTCGTGCTACTATTGATTCAACTACTAAAGATATAACTATTAGTCAATCTGCTGGAGCTAAACAATATAGTGCTTGGTCTGCATGGACAGTTAATATTTCTAATAGTGGAAATGTTGCTCCTAGTGGAGGTAGTTCAAATATAACTACTTCTGCAAGTAGAACAAGAACTTGGACATGGAACGGAGTTAGTGGAAGTGGTGGAACTGAAACAGGAACTGGAACTCCTACTCTTAGTAAAGTTAGTGGTGCTGGTTCTTTTGCTAGTAATAAAGTAACTTATGATAATAATACTTCTACAAGTGCTAGAAGTACAGTTATTAGAGCTACAATGGATTCTGTAACTAAAGACACTACTGTAACTCAAAATGCTGGTTCTAAAACTTATAGTAGTTGGGGAGCATGGTCTATTAGTTTAAGTGCTAATGTAACAACTATTGCTGCTGCTGGTGGAAATGCTACATTATCTACTTCTGCTACTAGAAGTCGTACTTGGCAATGGAATGGTATAGGAACAACTTATACTGAAAATGCTAGTGGCTCTCCAACATTAAGTAAAGTTAATGGTGCAGCTTCTTTAAGTGGTTCTACTGTTAGTTATGGTAATAATACTTCTACTAGTTCCCGTAGTTCTGTATTTAGAGCAACTATTGATAGTGCAACTAAAGATATTACTATTAATCAATCAGCAGGAGCTAAAATTTATGGAAGTTGGTCTAGTTGGTCTGTAAGTTGTAGTGCTAGTAGCTATAAAGTTTGGGCAGGAGGTGATTCAGTAACTATTTATAGTAGTGCTTCAAGAAATAGAACATGGACTTGGAATGGTGTTGCAGGTTCTGGTGGCACTGAGTCTGATAGTGCTACTCCTACTATTTCTGTTACAAGCGGTGTTGGAGTTTTAAGTGGTAATACTTTAACTTTTAGTAATAACACATCTCCTGATGCTAGAACAACTAGAGTTACTGCTAATTATAATGGAGTTACTGATTATTGTGATGTTATGCAATATGGCGGTAATAAAGTTACTGGAAGTTGGACATCTTGGCAAATAACTATATCTGCTAGTCCTACTAATATTGCTGCTAGTGGTGGTAGTTCTACTATTACTTGTAATGCTGTTCGTACTAGAAATTATACTTGGAATGGAGTTGGTACTACTTATACTGAAACTGAAAATGGCAGTCCAACTTTAAGTAAATCTGGAGATGGTACATTAAGTGGTACTACTAGCGGTAGTAAACTTACTTATGGTAATAGAACTAATACAACAAGTAGAAGTACAACTGTTACTGCAACTTATAGTGGAGTTAGTAAATCTATTAATATTACACAATCTGCTGGTGTTAAAACAAATATAACTTCTTCTACAAAAGTATTGTTTTTGTATGACGGGGCAAGTGATTATGTTGAAGCAATTAATAATTCTGTGTATATTAATAATGCTAGAGATAATAATGAAAATCATAATGGAGCAGTTAAGTATAATATTCGATTTAAAGTTATTATTACTGAAAGTTATAAATGGAATAATGTAGGTAATGTTATTTCTTCTGAATCTTATGGTAGTATTGACCGTCATAAAGATATTTCATTCAATACTAGCACTTTATTACATAAAGATACTGATAATTCTTATTACGGTAGTTTTAGTATAATATCTAAAGCTAATGCTGATGAAGAAGAATATTCAGCAGAATATATAACTAATAATAATATAATTATTACTTTATATGTTAGACGTCCTAGATTATATTGGCAAATATGGTGTAATGAAATTCTTGAACAAAAAGACCAACCTTTTACTGTTAATGTTAATAATGTTACTAGAACAAAATTATATAATAATAATACTATAACTGAAGGTTGTGCTGGTAGTGGTGAACAATATTTATATCTATTTAGTACATCAAATATGATGACTAGTAGAAGTATAACTGTAAAATTAATAAGAAATAATAATCCTAATGATGCTTGTAAATTAACTGGTTTTACTGATATAAATACACATACTAAAACTAGGGTTGGTCTTGAAGAAGATAAAACTGTTATAAGAACATTTGTAACAAGTTACATTCAAACATTGCCTATTAATCTATGTAAAGTTACATTTGAATATGCTGAACTAAAATTTAGAGTATTTATAGCTAAAGGTACTGGTAATTAATATGATAAGAATACTATTTAATATAACAATATTATTAATGCTTATATTGTTTATTTACTCATTAAAGTTATTTAAATTAATCACATAATTATGAACAATAAACAACTATATGAAAAATTAGGTCAGAATAGTTATGATAAAGTATTTCCTATTACTTATCTTCAAAATATTCTTGACAAAGATACAAATAATGATTTAACTGTTGTTCTTTCTAGGTTTAATCATTTATGGATTCCATATCAAGGAACTAGAGTTAATACTCGTAAAGCTGTTCCTGCTATTTTTAGACGTAATAGTCTTACTATTAGTTATTATGATGCTGAACATAATGTATCTATAACTGAAAGTTATATAGGTAGTAATCTTCAAGCTGGAGTTGAAACTAGTTGGGTTTCTGATGATAATTGGACTAAAATTCTTAGTGAGAAATATCTTGAAGAAAGTGGAGCTAAAATTCCTATTGCTGATGGAACTATTGATTGGGATATGCTTAATGAAGCTCTTAAACAAATGATTGCAGGAGATGGTAAAGTTAATATTATTAATTATCCCGATGAAGAAGATATTACTATTAGATTAAGTCCGGGTTGTTGTAATGTTAATCGTCTTAGTCTTAAAGATAGACCCTATGAGCCTGAATATAAAAGTGGTAAAGGATATAAAATAGTTCGCAAGGTCTTACTCCCCGTGGAGGATGATGCAAGTAATGCAGAACAGCTTTTATTTGATGGTTTTCTTGATGATACTTATTGTGAACAATATGGTCAAATAATTCTTAATACTGATAAGTATGAAGTTATTAGAACAGATTTAGGTAATACTGCTGGTATTTATTATGATACATATCATAAATTATTTGTTCTTAGAATTAAGACTATTCATGATGGAGTTGGTTTTTATAATTATTATACTAGATGGACTATTGTAGAACCTACTGATAGAGTTCGTTCTCGACAGAGTGTTAACTATGGAAATAGTGAAGATTATAATATTTATAATACTTGTCTTTCTGATGAACGTCCAAGGCTTGGTATTATATATATTAATTCAGTAGATAATATTAAATATTATTTTAATGAAGAAAATCTAGTTCAAGTTAAGAATAATATTTATCTTAATTATAAAGCTGTTCTTACTCAAGATATGGTTAACGAAGAAAATACTCGTTATATTATTCGTTATGCTTTTGATTTAAGTGGTAAAACTATTACAATGCCTGTTGGTTGTGAACTTGTATTTGAAGGTGGTATTATTGAGAATGGTACTATTAATTTAAATAAATGTAAACTTACAGGTATGGTTGGCGAAGAGTCTGAATATCTTCCTAATGTAACTTGTAGTAATTGGGCTAAAGGTCAGATTGAATATCGTAATGGAAGGATTTGTTATTGGAATGGTACTGAATGGAGAGTAATGGGTGATACTTCTTCTATGGAAAGTTATACTAAAGAAGAGATTAATAATATGTTTAAAAATTATTATACTAAATCTGAAACTTATACTAAACAAGAAGTTAATAATTTGCTTAATAAATATGTTACTAATGATACATTTAATAACTTTAAAGAAGAAATAAATCAAACTATTACTAATAGTGTTAATCTTGATAAGATTCAAAAAGCTATTAATGATGGATGCGGAGTTAATATGACTATGCCTAGTGCAAATAATAATAAACTTAGTCTTCCAATTTGGACAGGAACTGCTACCCAATATGCAACTATTACCCCGGTTGCTGGAATGACTTATAATATTATTGATGAATAATGAGTTTAACTCTTGGACGTCAAGGAGGAATTGCTAAACCTCTTAAGAAACGAACAGTAGGTCAAACTAATATTGCTCATGTTTATGATGGTGTTAATCATATTTGGCCTACTTCTGTTATTCATTTTAGTGATTTTACTAGTGTCCAACTTAGATATATTTGGGGTAGTGATGATGGTCGAGATTTGGATACTAAATCATATTATGTTAATTCTCCTATTAATAGTTTAAATTATATAGCTGTTGGTTGGTCTTGGAATTTAAGTCAAATTCCTTATCTATATTGGGGTGGTGATAATACTGATTCAGGTGCTGAATGTGTTATGTTTAATATTGAATCTATGATTGACCTTGAAGATAAAATGCCTGATATAATGAAAATGAATCTTTGTGCTAATTGGTTTGGAAGTTTGAGTAGAGGTCATGTTACTGTTGAATGTACTGCTTATAAAGGTGGAGTTATTGTTCATGCTTGGCAATTAAAGAATAATGAAATTGATGTTGATAATAGAGGAATGTTTATTTTTCCTTTGGCTGATGGAACTATTAATATGCCTGATGGGCATGGTGGCTATAAAGAATGTTGGTATGGTGAAGTTATTAAAAGAGTTGCTAAATCTAATAATGAAGTAAAATACTTTAGAGTTAATCCTGTTAATGATAAAGTTATTGGTTTAGATGATATTAAAATAATTCGTCATGGTGGTGGACTTGTTCATGGCAATGGTTATTGTTGGTATGAAAATAAACCTAATGATAAATATAAAGTTTGGAATAATCAAGTCAATACAACTGGTACTCCTTTAACTCTTGATAAGCCAACTCTTAATATAACTAGTGATGATAATTATAGTTATGAATATCATACAGTTTTATTAAATGAAGATAACACTGTTTATAATGATAATTATACTGATAACTATAAATTTAGATTTGGCTTTGTTGCAGGTAATTCTGAATTTAGAGGACAACAAACTATTCAATGTTATGTTGGTACACAAGGTGGTAAAGCTGATGATGGTAAGACTTCAATAGGTGAAATAAAATATACTAAACTTAACAAAATTGGTGAATTGACAATATATAGTCTTATTGAAAGTTAAAATAATGTTAATTACCAAACAAAGATAACGGTTTAAGTATTATAGATTATGTAGTTCAAACTACAAGTATTAATCTATTTTTTTAACTTAAACCTTAATTTATTATGCAAGTAATTGAAAAAGTGAAAGTTGTTCCAGAGGGCTATAATGGTGCTGGAATGAATTATGACGGTTGTAATCGTCGTGATGTAAACGGTAAAGCTAATGCAGGTTTAACTCTTGGTATTATCGGTACTGCACTTGGTGCTTGGGCTTTGTTTGGTAATCGTCGTTCTGTTGGTGCTAGTATTTTAGGTGGCGCTGGTGGTGGAATGTTAGGTGATGGCTCTACTAATATTAACGTACTTGGTGCTACTGCTGGTAGTGGAAGCGGTGCTCCTACTGCTTTTCAAGCATGGGAAAAATCTTGTGAAGATACTTTAGCTCTTCAAGGTGGTCTTTATCAGTGGGCTTTGACTCAACAGAATCAACGTTTTGAAGATAGAGAACGTCTTAATAGTGAATTGTTTGGTGTTTATATTGATGGACGTAATCGTACTGATGCTCTTATTGAGAAAAATAACACTGACCATTTTAATCTTTACAAATATACTCGTGATGCTGATGATGATATCCGTAAAGAGTTATCTGATTTGAAAGCTGAATTGGCTGTTACTAAAGCTATTCGTCCTTATCAAGATAAACTTATCCAATGCGAAATGGAAAAGATGTTTACGGCTGGTATCAACTATACTGATAGAAAGACTTGTAATGTTATCTATGGTGTAGTTACTCTTCCAAATGAACCTACTGTTACTGGTCTAGTTGGACGTAATGCTTGTGGATGTTTACCATGTGGTTTTACTCAACCTGCTAGCGGAACTCCTGCTCAGTAATATTACTAAGTTTGATTAAGAACATAAAATTGAAAGAGATATGATACCTGTTACTCAATTCATACTAGGTAATAGTGACCCTTTACTATACCCTAGTGAAAAAATGACTAATAGCATTGATGAACAAATTGCTTTTCTTCAAAGTCAAAAACAAGCAATTAATGAAGCTTATCGTCGTAATGCTATTCCTAATGCAAATAATGGTACAACTCAAAATCAGCAAGTTCCAACTCAAGGAATTTGGGATGCTATTGATGCTGAAATTGCACCACTTACACAAGAACAACAAAATATGCTTCTTAGTAATCAAGACTATGTAAATAATTATAATGCTTTACAAAGTATGGTTCAAGCAGAAGTTCTTAATTTAGTTAGAGGAAAAATCGAAGCTAGTGAAGATGGTAAACATTTACTTGAAGAACAACTTAAGCTTGTTAAGTTACTTAAAAGTAAAATTGTTGAAGTTACTAACAAAGAAATGGAATTGTTTAAAGCTTTTAAAGAAGCTAGTAAAACTAATCCTAATTTAACTTATGAAGAATTTTTAAAGAAGTAATATTATGGTTGAAATTGGTAATGTTAAAGAGGTTATTAAAGATTATATTATTAAACAATTAGTATCTATGGGTGAAAGTTCTCCAGCTATAAGACTTTTAATTCCTTTGGCTAAAAGAGCGATTACTAATAATATTAATAGTTTTGATAAGTTCTTAAAACCTATTGCAGATAAAGATGGTATGATTGATATTGAAGGTATATTTGATGAAGAAATGGAAGTTATTAATAATATTGATAATTTTAATTTTGATATACCTTTTATTGGTGGCGGTAATATTTCTAAAGGTATTATATCTCTTGAAGTTCCTTATGTGAATAAAATTGTTGCTCTTAATCAAACTGATTTAGAAGTTTTAAAAGAATCATTAATCAGTTTAAAAACAAAGTAATATTATGAGAGAAATGCCTTACATTGAACCTTATCGTATTGACGGTCGTCGCGATGGTGGTCGAGGTATTCTCGATGAATTTCGTGAATTTCTTGATGCTCGTGGAGGACGTGGCGGTAGAGGTGGTAGAAGCGGTCGAGGTGGAATGAGAAATCGTATTGGTTATGATACTTATGATACTTATGGTCGCCCTAGTCATAAAGATGACAAAGAAGAAAAGATTTTAACTATGCTTATGAGCGGTGGATATAATGACGATGGCTATCATTTTAATGAGTATGAAGCTAAAGAAGTTGTAGAACAAATGTATCATGTTAAAGACAATAAGAAATATATTGGTGAAAAATATGATATGAATAAAGCTCATGAGATTTGTGAACGCTATAAAGAAGTATTACCTAATGATGTTGAACCTTGTGATGTTTATGTTGCAATTAATGCTCAATATCATGATTATGCTAAACTATTTGAAGAATGGTTTGGTGATAATATAGATAATAAAGTGTTTGAAAGTGCTATTACATTTTGGTTTAAAGATGTAGATTTTGATGGTGATAAAGTATGGGAATATTTCCACATGAATAACTAATCATTATTGTAAAACTGTAAAAGGGAATTATCTTCGGATAGTTCCCTTTTTTATTTATCTAAATTTTAGTATGGACAAATTTATTGATGTAATTGTAGATGGAATCCTTAGTAATTTTGATTTTGGATTTATGTTTATTGTTAATGTTCTAACTTATATTATTATTAAAGTTATTGATTACTTTAATGGTGATAATAAAGTTCCTACTTGGCAAAAACGATGTGTATTAGTAATAAGTATTTTTACTATGGCTATGATTTATATTGCATCTGGATATGATAATACTATTATGCTTGTTAATAGTGCTGTTCTTGCTCCTGTGTTTTGGAGTTGGGTTGTTAGTCCTATTCTAAAGAAACTTGGAGTTGGCTATAAAGATATTGATAATACTATTGGTTAAGATTGTATAAGATTGATTAGCTAGGTTTGACTAACTGATTCAAGCCTGCTCCATACTCTACGGGGAGTATAGCTTGCCGAATTTGGCTAGTTTTAAACCTAGCTGATTAACTGTACATGATTTAATGAAAGTCTTGTTATGAGCCTAAAAAGTGGCTCTATGAACGTACATAAATATTTACAATATTAAATTTTAAAATAGTAAAGTTATGAGAGTTATTAAGACTAAACATTTTCCTTTTAATGGTTATAAAGCTATTAATCTTTTTGGTATTATATTTACTAAAGGTGAATTAAGTAATAAAGAACTTAATCATGAAGCTATTCATACAGAACAAATGAAAGAGATGTTATATATCTTTTTCTATATATGGTATGGTGTTGAATATCTTATTATAAGACTATTTCATATTAAACAACATGATGCTTATAAAGATGTAAGTTTTGAAGAAGAAGCTCATATTAATGATGATAATCTTGATTATATTAGTGAACGTAAACATTATACTTGGACTAAATATCTAGGTATTAATAGTTCTAAAACTGCTTAATTAAAAAATGTTAATAATATTGTTAAACTACTTGTTATTAATAATATAATTTATATTTGTAACAAACTAAATTCTAAAGATATGGAAGATGATAAAAGAGTTAATTATAAGTTAGATGCTATTAATAAACTTATTAATAATCTTAAACTTAGTATTTCTGGTAATAAAGAACATGATGAGCTTGGAGAAAATAATATTATAGTTAATCTTGATGAGATTAGTCAAAAGATTACTGAATTACATGAAATGGTTAAAGCTGAATTTGATGAGTTTGAAAATCAACATAAAAGTGAATCAGATGAAACTCAAACTCTTCTTAATAGTCGTTTTGATAAAGTTGATGCTAAATTAGATAGTATTAAAGCTGCTATTGATAGTATGAAAACTACTATTGGTGATAAACTTGATACTGTTAATTCTACTATTAATAAAGCAAATACAGATATAGTTGCTGCGATTAATGCTATGAAAACTAGTAATGATACTAAAAACGATGCTATAATTACTGCTCTTCAAGGACTTGTAACTAAAGTTAATCAAAATACTAATAATATTAATTCTCTTGATGGTAGAGTTGATGCTCTAGAACAAGCTTGATATGAATTTTAATTTAGTAGAAATGTATAATGGCTTGTTAAGATTTAATAAGCATATACTAAATGAACTTGCAGAAGGACTTAAACATTTACCTAATTTGGATGGAGTATCTAAAGGAGATAGTTTAATTATTAATGAACAAGGTAATCCAGCTTGGGGTTCTGCTGCATTTATTCCTACTTTTGAAAATGCTGCTTATGGTATTGAATGGACTAAAGATGACAATGATATAATCAGAATTGGTAATGCTAAATTTCATAGAGAACTTCCTATTCAAAATAGACTTAAAGGTTGTGTCTATAATGAAAAGAAAATCAGTTATTTCCTTAATCCTACGGGTTGGGCTAAACCTCTTGAAAATGGTCTTATTCCTCCTCTTGATGGAAGTGATGGCGATGTTGGGGTAAGAGTTCCAGAGTTTTATATGTGCGTTAAAGATACTGGTACTAAATATCAACTTTGGATAAGTGATTTTAATATTGATGGAACATTTACTAGAGTTCATCCTTTTATTATAAGTCATACTAAAACTATGACTAGAACTAGAGAAGATGGTAAAGAAGAAGTATTTAGTGCTTGTATTAAACATGATGATACTAGATATTTAGGAGGAAATAAAAGTTCTTCTATTGTTGCTACTAAATTGCAAGGTAGACCTAGAACTGGAATTACTTATGATAAAGCTAATGAGTTTTGTGCTAATCGTGGCGATTGGATTACAATGATTGATTATCTTGAATATTGTGCTTTACAAGCTCTTTGTTATATTGAGTATGCTAATTTTGATAATCAAGCTGCATTAAATACTAATTTAACTAGTGATGGATTTAAACAAGGAGGACTTGGTGCTGGTGTTACAAATTTAAATTGGGATAGATGGATAGCTTTTAATGGTAATAATCCTATTGTACAAACTTATTGGACTGCTGAACATAATATTGGTAATGGTAGTACTAATGGTGACCATTATGAACTAGGAAATTATAATGTAGATGGAAGTAATTTAAATATTTATCCTGCTGTTTATCGTGGTATTCTAAATTTCTTTGGTGATATATGGACGTTTATTAGAGATGTAGCTATTATAAATCGTAACGCAAATTATAATAGCGTTTATCTTCTTAAAAAAGGTGTTAGTTATTCTGATATTACAATAGATAATATTCAAGATAAATGTTATTTTATAGGTGACCAAGCTAATACTAATAATTTTATTACTGAATTTGATTTTAGATTTGGTCCTTATTTTGTTCCTAATAAAGTTGGAACTAATAAAAAAGCTGACTATAATTGGATAAGAGGTAATGATGGACAAGATACAGATAAAGCTGTTCGTGTGCTTCTGCTTGGCGGTTGCGCTAATAACGGTTCTCGGGCTGGCTCTGGTGACTTTGTTTCTAATTGGGTTCGGTCGGATTCTGATGCTATTGTCGGCTTCTTTACCACAGTTAAGCTTGATTAAA
>ULPQ01018095.1_pt1 | contig 108825 bp, 91 predicted proteins | sample 1953571 | NCBI WGS metagenome assembly ULPQ01 (sample SAMEA4835631, study PRJEB28245) | human gut metagenome | biome: gut microbiome; material: fecal sample | place: Denmark | collected 2008 | reverse complement strand
CCTAGTGGGGGACAATAAATATACCATGAATGCTCGGCAATAGGTGATATGTTGCCGCTATCCTTATTTAATGAAGAAATATATAAAATATATATCGAATAAATATTTGAAAGAAGTGGTTTAGTGTTTACTACTATCTCACTTCTTTTTTGTTTGAAAGGAAGTGAGATTTAATGGGTAGAAAAATACAGCATAACAATATTGTTACTGATGAGTTATTGGCTCAGTGTAATAAAGAAAATATAGAATTAGGAAATGATTTTTTGGACTATCTTCGTTCAGTTGATAGATCTCCAAATACAATCAATGCTTATAGACGTGACCTTTACATTTTCTGGGTTTATTTACTTCAGCATTGTGACAATAAATTTTTTATTGATTTGTCTAAGAGAGATATTGCTCGTTATCAGAGCTTTTGTCTTACTGAATATAAGTGGTCGCCAGCTAGAATGCGTAGAGTAAAATCTACTCTCTCATCGCTTTCAAATTATGTTGAAGCTATATTGGATGATGAGTATGAGAATTTTAAACCAATTATACGCAAAATTGAAAATCCTGCAAATGAGAAAGTATTTACCAAAACTGTATTATCTGATGAACAGGTACAGAATATGCTTGATTATTGGGTTGAGAAAGGTAAATATGACAAGGCTTGTATTTTAGCATTAGCTGCATTTAGTGGTAGACGTAAGAGTGAATTGCCACGATTTAAAGTATCCTATTTTGATGATGAAAATATTATATATGGTTCTTTATATAAAACACCTGAAAAGATCCAAACAAAGGGAAGAGGCTCTAGGGGCAAAATGTTGACGGTATATACACTTGCAAAGCCATTTAAGCCATATTTTGATTTGTGGATGAATTATAGGAAAGAACACGGAATTGAATCTGAATGGTTATTTCCAAAGAAAGTAAATGGAGAATATATAGATGAACCTATGGATTCAGGGACACTTGATAGTTGGGCTGATACATTCAGTAAACATTTAGGAGAAGACTTCTATTTTCACAGCCTTCGTCATTTCTTTACAACTTCTTGTTCTCGAAGCGGTCTTCCTGATGATGTAATTCAAATGCTAGTCGGTTGGAGTTCGCTAGATATGGTATCAGTGTACAAGGATATTGATGCAGATGAGCAATTTGCAAAATATTTTGCTGATGGAGAAATAAAACAGGTAGAACAAAAATCACTTTCTGATTTGTAAGCAATCCCGATGAAACTTTCATCTAATACTTCGTCTAATTCCCTCTTGCATCACACAATTTTATGTGTTACAATACAAGTCAAAAGAAACAAGCAAATCCCGTTAAACGGTTTGAGCCAATAATCAAAAATGGCTAAATATAAAAATAAAATACTTAACACATTAATGACCGTGCTTTGGCGAGTGGCGGTCATTTTTGTGTATCAATTTATCTATAAGTCTTACTAAGTATGTAGCAATGATACTACCTACTGTTCCGACAATTAATGCAACAAAAATATCTATTATGTCATCCTCCTTTCTCATTATTTCCCTGAAAGGATTTATATAAACAGGATCATCACTGTTCCTGGGATAACTCAAAACCGCCTAACCATCTCAATCTAGCCAAAATCAAAATGTTGGGAATTTGCTTGTCTTTTCTATTATATCTCATATGACAGTTTCTGTCAAAACAATCCAAAATAAAAAACCTTTAAATGGGCAACCAAACAGAGAATAATATAAGTGAGTAACAGCCACTCGTAAGGCTGTATATAAAAGCACGAGATAAAAATATTGAGTTAGTTGCTACTCTAAAAGTACCTTCGCTACTGATCATTGGCGTTGTAAACTCGGAAGCGAATCAGAGTATAAAAGAAAGCTATGCATTCACTGCTAAAATATAAGTGTGATAATAAATATCTTGGCATTTACTATTCATGTAGCATTGTAAGTCCTACTTCTTTCCTATCGACATCTAGGATTATCGGTGGCTCTCAGTCTTAGAAATGAGAAGATGTTCGTGCTTCTCTGCGTTAATGAGAACCATTATTGTACTACAGCATCCTTCGAGGGCTGTGGTCTAAATAAAAAAATATTGAAAACTTCTCCATTAAGTTTAAAGGGATTATAGTCGCTCGCTAGGATCATAATGCCGATTTTAGATATGGAATTATAGTGACATCGGGCAAGAGATGTAAAATCTTGTTCAGTAGACTTAATTGTAAGTCTGAAAATATGGAGTATCAATACATAAGCGCAATGTAGTTTGGTTGATACGAGTTATCACTTACTCTTCTTGTGCGTTGGTTAGCAAGAAAAACAAGTGCATGGAAGCATGAATTAGGTTGCTGATAAGCGACTATATTTTAAATAACTGGATGTGTACAGTCCAAAATCAGTTAGTTAGTGCTTTATACTGATCCAGTGGGTGAGACACCCACATTAGGTCTGTTCGTCTAGTGGTCTAGGACACCGCCCTTTCACGGCGGCAACAGGAGTTCAAATCTCCTACAGATCATTATAATTGCTTTAGTTTATTGAGAAAGACATAAGATAAGCAGGTATGGTGGAATAGGCAGACACAGAGGACTTAAAATCCTCTGGTAATAATACCGTGTGAGTTCAAGTCTCACTACCTGTACTAAAATTTGGAGGAATAAAATGAAATATAAGATATTAACAAAGTACACATCTGTACTTAATAAGGATTTTTATGAAATATATAGTATTGTTGATGAATCTGGTAATGTAGTTATTTTTGAAACCTCGGATCTCGATGAATTAAAAACGAAGGTCAAAGAACTAGATAAGGAAATTGGATATAAAAATATAATGATAGTATCAGATTTAACCTATGACATATTAGTTTCTATTGGCGAAGATGTTAATAGTGGTGATTTATCAGACGATGATATAGATGTTATATATAATACATCTTACAAAGAGGTTTATGGAGGTACTGAAAATGATTAAGGATAGATTACAAAGACTCACTACTCTTCTACTTCGTAATGATAAAAAAATTTCTGATAAAGTAAATAAGGTTTCTGCTCAAATAGATGGTAAGATTATTCTTGATAAAGACAGCAACTCTATTAATATGTATACTGTTGAAGAAGGTACAACAACGGAGAATACAAATTTCTTTCTTCAGTTAGTTCAGAGTGCTTATCATAAAATACAAATATTTGGTAATAGATTTGAGATAACAAGCGAAAGAAAGAAAACAACTTACTCAGGAGATATTACCTTAACTGGTGAAGGTGGAACTACAACAGTAACCAATAATGATATAACTGTGTCGTCTAGTGGACAAAAAGTGGTTAATAAAAATGGTAAAGTAATGACTACAAGTGATGTACAAATTGTTGATTATGAGAATAATGTAACTGTTTCTTTGGCTGATATTAAGAAAGAACTTGATGAACTGAAACAAAATCTTGAGAATAAGGGATAAATTTGCACTTTCATTGGAAATTTAATATTGGAAAGTTTGAGAAGTCATTTCGTATGAAGTGGCTTCTTTTTATGTTGGAATAAAAGGAGGTGGTCGTTAGTTTGGCTACGACAAAAGAGACACAGCCCCCAAAATTAACGGCTGCACAATTAAAGAAGAAAGTTGAAACACAAGAAGAAAAAATCAAATCCCTCAAAGAAGGGGCTTGGTGTTACATGTGTGATACTCATAAAGCTAAAGATAAATTTTATGTAAGTACAGATCCTATGAGTAAAAGTGGTCTTACTCCAATTTGTAAAGATTGTGCTAAAAAAATAGCATTAAGAACTACAAATGGTGTTGACCAAGAACCTACGAGAGAATCAGTACAACTTGCTCTTAGATATTTGGGAAAACCTTTTCTCGAAAAAGTATGGGATTCAAGTATTCAAGAAGTTGAAAATCTTGCATCTGGAAAAGTTAAATCTAACGTATGGACTGCATATGCTCGTCAGATTGCTATGCCAAATTATATAGGACTAACATACTTTGATTCAGACCATTTTGTTAAGGATAAAACTGAAAATGAATCAGTAAAAGAACTTACGACTGAGGAAGAACTTATTGAATCACATGCAGGGTTGGATACATATGATAGTTTTTTAAAAAATAAGAATGATGTTATTCGACTGTTGAGCTATGATCCATTTGAAAAAGAAGATATCATAGACCAGCCATTCTTATATTCTCAATTATTAGGATTATTAGATTCTAGTGAAGACGCAAATGAAGATATGATGCGTACTTCTTCTGCTATTTCTATTGTTCGTGGATTTTTACAACAATCTAAAATTGATGATACCATATCAAAGTTGATGTGTGATATTTCAAATATTGAACGCAATTCTGCAACAATTAAATCTCTACAAGAAAGCAAAGGTAAAATTACTTCGGTTATTACAAGTCTTGCACAAGACAGTTGTATTTCATTAAAACATAACAAAAATGCTAAAAAGGGTGAAAATACATGGACTGGAAAAATCAAGAAAATTAAGAGTCTTAATCTGCGAAGTGGTGAGGTCAATGGTTTTGATATTGATACATGTAGAGGTATGCAACAGGTTCAGGAAATCAGTGATGCTTCTATTATGAAACAGTTGGCACTTGATGAATCTGAGTGGTCAGATATGGTTTCTGAAATGCGTATCGTTAACACTGGTCTTCGAAAAGAAAAGGATGCTTACCAAGAAATTAACAGAATACTATTAAGAGAAAATCTTGATTTAAGAGATACATTAAAAGAAAACAATCTATTAAATGAAGAACAGTTAAAAGATTTAAAAGATGTATATTCTGTCTTTGCAGAGTTTGATGAAGTTGAAGAGTCTCCTGACGATGAAACAAAGGAGGTTACTGAAAATGAATCAGAATAAGCAAATGATTATGAATTATTATCAGAATGAAATTCTTGATTATGATAAAGATTTTTATAATCAATATGGAATATACGTAAAACCACATGGTTATTCTATATCATCTCGTAAAATTGAGTCTTATATTCAAATTGCTGAAATTCAAAAATATCTACAATGCAACCCAGTAAAAGCTATAGATCTATTTTTCAATATAGAGCTTTTAGATGGACAAGCACTTCTTGTACAAAGAAGTTGGGTTTGTCCAAATGTACTTGCTGTATGTACTCGTGGATATGGTAAAAGTACAGTTATTGACCTTGAGATAATGTCAAAAGATATGTGTTTTTGTAATGTATGGACATACATTGCAAGTGGTACAGGCGGTCAGGCTGAACAAACTTTTACTACTTTGGAACGACTTGCCAATGATAACATTGATACATTTTACGGTTCAACCGGTTCTTTATTCAAGAACGAGATTGAAATTAAAAATGCAGCAGGTGATGGATTTTCACACTCGTCCAATGGTTTTTCCTATTCATGTTATAACGGATCTATGACTAGGACATTGAACGGAAATATAGATGCCAAAAGAGGTATGCGAGGCACAGTAATTTTTGACGAAAGTGGTTTCTTGTCTGATGAAATGATGAATGTATATGGTGCATTCGCTGTTGTAAATAAAAGTTTAAAAACAGGTAAAGATGTAGATGGTAATTCAATTGATCCTATTCGTCAAAGGTGCTTACCACGAGATTTGTCATATCAGAAATATTATATAAGTTCAGCTTCTTCAACTGATACTCAATTTTGGAGACTGTATCGTGACTTTTCTAAACAGCAAATTATGGGAAATCCAGATTATTGTGTTTTACATATAGATTGCGAACAAGCATTTAAACCAACTATTAGGGGAGAATTAGTCACCCCTCTTCTATCTCGAAATACTGTTGAATCGGAAATGAGAACAAACCCAGAAAAAGCAAGACGTGAGTATTATTGTATTTTTACTACAGATGCTGGCACTGATGCAATTATTCGTAGAGGTGTTATTACACGAAACGAAGAAACAAGAAAACCTCTTCTTTACAATGATACAGGTGATAAAAAATTCGTCATCACATATGATCCTGCTAGAAGTCGAGATAATTCAGTAATTCTTGTTGGTGAAATTTATGAATATGAACAGGTAGACGGAAGTATTGATACAAGAATGAGATTGGTAAACTGTATTAATCTTATTGATGTTGGTAAAAAAATCAAATCTCCTATGCAGACACCAGATCAGATTGAATATTTAAAAAAAGTAATTCTTGATTATAACGGTGGAGCTGACGCATATGGAAATATTGTTGGTGTATACATTGATGCAGGTAGCGGTGGATCTGGTGTTAATATAGCTGATTATTTAATGCCAGATTGGACAGACTCTGCTGGCATTGTTCATAGAGGCTTAATAGATAAAGAATACTCTGCCGATTATGTTAAGAAATTTCCAAATGCAGTAGACAAAGTACATCTTATGTCCCCTGCTGGTTACAAATCTGAAATGTATGAAGCAATGATAGAATTGATGAATCAGGATAAAATCAGTTTTACAGCACAATATGACCATAAAGGCTATCTCACTGTTTTTGATGTTGATGAGAAAAAATTGGCTAAAGAAAAAGAACGAATTTCTGCTGAACTCAGAAAACAAAAAGTTAATGAAAAGGAATTTGAAACTAAACTCAATGAAGAATTAGAGAAAATTGAATCCGTTAATACAAAAACTATAAAACTTGATTGGCAGGATGAAATTGCTCTTGCTAACATTGATGCTTTAAAAGAAGAACTTGTAAATATGGTTCGTAAGAAAAGAGATTCTGGAAAAGATTCATTTGAACTTACGCCTGAAAAAGCCAATAAGCTCCACGATGATCGTGCGTATACGGCGTGTATGGCTTCTTACGCCCTCATGTGTGAACGTAGAAAAGCTATTACAAATAGAAAACGTCCAACCGAAGATGCCACAAGTTTTATAAATAAACTTACAATTCGTAAAGCAAAATACAATTAAGGAGGTGCATTATCAAATATGCCTAGACCTAAGAAAGTAGATGCAAATTCTAATGCACCTGCTAAAATAAATAATTCACAGAAGAAAACCACTTCTTCTACTCCAAAACAGCCAACCGCAAATGAAATGCGTGAATGGTATGAGAAAAATAAAAGTAGACTTGAACGTTACGAAGATGCAACAAGTGCTATTACAAGTCTTCGAGATATTCAAAAATCATCCAGATATACATCAATTAGTAATTACTCAAAGGAAGATGTAAAATCATACATAAAGAATATTTCTTCTAATGAAAAGAATCTACGAAGCCTATCTCGTTATCTCTATTATCGTTCAGAAATCTATTATCGTCTTTGCAAATATTATGCAAATCAGATTGATCTTACAATTCGTAATATAGTTCCCCCATTTATAATCTCAGGTGAAAATGATGTGCAATCCACATTACAAAAATATCAAGAAACAGTTGATATAGTTGACACTCTAGGATTAAATTATGAGTTCCGTAAAGCTGCATCTATTACTTTAAGAGAAGATGTATTTTATGGATGTGCTTATTATACAGAGGGACAAGGAATGTTTGTTCTTCCATTAGATCCTGATTATATGAAAATAGCAGGTATGTTTCCTGATGGTTCATTTGCAGGAGCTATGGACATGAGTTATTTCCGTAGCCATCAGGAGCTTCTTGAATATTGGGGAGAACCATTCAATAGTATGTGGAACACATATCAAAGTACAAATGAAAAATATCAGTTAATCCCAGAAGAATATAATGTATGTATTAAATTTAGGTCTGAAGACTGGGAGACCATCGTTCCCGTGCTTACACCTATATTTTTATCATTGATTGACCTTATGGATGCCTCTGATTATCAGGCGGTTCAACAGGCAGCTAATATTTATAAATTAGTGTGGCTTGAAATGAAAACTATGGGCAAAGATGTAGATGATTGGACTGTGAATCCAGATATAATGATTCAGTATTTCAATCGTATGCTTGAAGAAGCATTACCGCCTTATATCTCCGCTGCTATTGTTCCTGGTGAATTACATGAGATAAGTTTTCCAGATGATGCGACAGGTGATATTACAAAAGTTGAAAAAGCAACGAAGGAAATTTTAAATACTGCTGGTGGTGCTCAGATATTAAACCTAAACTCTGCATCTAATTCCACTGCTTTTAAATATGGCGTACTTGCAGATTCTACATTTTCTATTTCAACTCTTATTCCACAGATTCAAGCTATTGTTAATAGACTTCTATCTAATTGGATTTCTGAACCTTGTAAGGTTAAATTCTTTGATGTTTCTATTTATCAGAAGGATGATTTTAGAAAATCAATCTTGGAATCATGTACTAATGGATTACCAAACAAAATTCTTTATAACACATTAAATGGCGTATCTGAAAAAGATACGTTATCTATGAACTTTTTGGAAGAAGACTGTTTGCAGCTTAGTTCAAAATTCAAACCGCTATCTAGCACTTATACTCAGACAGGCAATAATAAAGGCGGTGGTCAAGAGAAGGATGATTCGGAACTTACAGATGCTGGACTTCGCACAAGAGACGAGAATTTAAATGATAAATAGGAGTTGGTGGAATGAATCAAAAATTTATACAGACACAAGATGCACCTACTGCTACTCTCCTATCCCAATTAGGATATCAACAGGTGCAAAATTCTAATGGTATTTATGTATTTTTGAATACTGATACTCTTCGGTTTTCAGAAAATATAGATATAAATAAATTGAAGTATACAAATATGCTTACATTTTAGTCGTCTTCCTTGGGCGACTTTTATTATGTCAGAAAGGAGGAAAAGACTAAGTAGATGCCAAAGGTTATTAAAAAGAAAATTTTAACTGAAGATGATTTACTAAAATTTTGCCAAGAACAAAAATTTGCAAAATTCAGTTCTAAAGATACTGGCTATCAATTGGCTTTAAAAGTGCCTACTACTTTTGAGATAGACGATACCGTAGACGAAAATCATCGTGGAATGATGCGTCTTAAATTCAGAATTTTTCATACAGGACTTAACAGAAACAAGAGTTATGTATCAAAGGATGCTGCTGAGAAAGCAATGAATACAATTGCTGACAGACCTGTATTGGCTGCAATCCATCAGCTTGACGATGGCAGTTGGGATTTTGAAGGTCATGAGATGGAAATTGTTAAAGATGAAAAAGGTAAAGAAGAACTGAGATATATTGAATCTCAAGTTGGTTCTTTCTCATCTGAACCTGCATTTTGGGAACATGATGATAACTTAGATAAAGATTATGTATGTGCTTATGCTTATATAAGTGAAGAATACACCAAGGCTTGTGAAATAATTCGTGCAAAACAAGGTTCAAAAAATAGTTGCGAGCTTTTCATTGACGAACTCTCTTACAACGCCAAGGAAAAGTATCTCGAATTAAACGATTTCTATGTAAATGCTTCGACTTTGTTAGGAAGTCATGATGATGGTACAGAAATTCAGGAAGGTATGGAAGGTTCTCGTGCCGATATTGCAGATTTTAGTGTAAATAACAATTCAGTAAAATTTGACAAAGATGAAAAAATGATTGAACTCTTAGAAAATCTTAACAAGACACTTTCTAATTTCAATAAAGAACAGACTCCTGTTCAAACACAATCAAAGGAAGGAGGAACAAATAACAAAATGACAAAATTTGAAGAGTTACTTGCCAAATATGGTAAGACTGCTGAAGATGTAACATTCGACTATGCAGAAATGTCAGATGAGGAACTTGAAGCAAAATTCGCTGAGATGTTCGATGGTAACAATTCAGAAGGAGACGATTCAGATAACGGAGAATCTGGTGAGCCTTCCAATGATGGAGAAGGTGATGGTGAAGGAGCTTCTGATCCAGATGGCGATGAAGGAAAAAATATTTCAAAAAATGAGTTATTTAATAAGTTATTTGAAATTTCATTTGATGAAATCAGATATGCGTTAAATAATTTGTGCTCTGTATACAGAAATGATTCAGAATGGTGTTACGTATCTCAGGTTTATGAAAATTATTTCATTATGGAGGATTGGGACAGCGACAAGTATTATAAACAGTCCTATGAAAAAGATGGTGATAATATTTCATTATCTGGTGAAAGAATTGAAATGTTTGCTATGTTACTTACTGAATCAGAGAAGCTTTCTATTGAGGATATGCGTTCAAATTACGCTGCACTCAAAGAGTTTAAGGAGACAGCAGAAAAGAATGAACTTCATGCACAGAAAGAAGCTATTATCAATGCTGATAATTATTCTGTTCTTACAGAGAAAGATTCAGATGGAAATTATGTGAATGCTGATTTTGCCGAATTAGTAAAGACTATGGATAATTATTCCGTAGAAGACTTTGAAACAAAGGTAAAGGTTATGCATTCAGATTATATGTCTGCACATGCGAACTTCTCTTCTGTTGACACAAAGAAAAACACAAATTCAGTTAAGATACTTACAAATATGAATAAGAAATCAAAGCCTAAGAAAAACTATGGCAATTTATTTGATTAAAAACTGAATATAACTTCATTTCGTACAGAACGCTTTATGCGTTCTTTTTTTATTGCAAAAAAACAAAATTTAAGGAGGAAAACATAATGGCTATTAAATATGCTGCTACAAAATTTCCACAGATGGAAATTGGTAATTTACTTGCTCAGGATTATGGTGAGCACATTTTATCCGTAAAGATCACAGAAGATACACCTAACGGATATCATTTCAAACCAGGTAAGATGACTTCTCTTGATAATTGGGAGATGGAAGCTGCAACTGAAATTGATGCTTATATCGCAATAAAGGATGCGTCAGGAAGATACCTTGTTGTAATTAGAGATCCAAAGGGAGTTGGTGTTATCTATCAGAAACCCCTCAACAATGTCGAGAGTCCTCGTTCACTCGCACTTGCTTCTAATTTCTATAACGATCCAGCAGACGGTGCAGTTCGTGGATACATGCTTCATTCACAGGATCGTTATTGGCTTACAGAGGACAACTTTGATGGCTCACCTACAGTTGGAGCTGAAATCACAACGATTTCTAGTGGAAAATTAAAAATTGGTGCGTAATAGAAAGGAGGATATAGAATAATGATGAGATTTAGTACAGAACATTTAAGAAAAGTTTTTGAAGATGCTGATAAGTATGAAAATTTTAAGAAGCTTACATACAATTTAAATCACGGAATTGATATTTATGAGTACGATGATGACGGAAACCAGAGAAAGGTTTCTAAGCACGAAGCAAACAAGGCAATCCGTAAAATTATTATGGAAGTATGTGACCTTACTGAAGATGATCTTAGATCCAACAAGAGACGTGAAAGAGCTTTAGAGCTTCATCACACAGAAGTATATGAGTTACTTGAGTCTGATATTGATTTTAAGGTAGATACAGCATTTAAGGAATCTGAGTGGTTTAATGATTTTGTAGATATGAGAAATGTTAAACTTGGTGACGAGGAAGAGTTCTGGTCAAGAGAAAAGGTTATGCTTGCTGTTGCTGAAATCAGTGGCGACCATCATGATCTGACTTTACAGTACTTAAATGAAGGTACAGCACACAAGATTCATACTAAGAAGTATGGTGTAAAGATTGGTAAGGATATTGATCTTATTTTACTTGGACGTATTGATTTTACAGAGCTGACAGATAAGATTGCAGAAGCATTTGTATATAAGGTTCAGGAACTTTGCTATACAGGAATTTATGGAGCTGCTGCTAAGTTACCTAACAACTCTCAGTTTGTAAAAACAGGTGCTTTATCTGCTTCTACAAAAGACAAATTTGATACACTTCTTGAGGATATTGGAACAGCCAATAGCGCAGAAGTTGTTATTATGGGTACAAAGACTGCATTAAAGAAACTTAATGGTCTTACAGAAGTTGATTGGAGAAGTTTATCTCAGAAGGAGGATGTTGCTAAGACAGGTCGCCTTGGTACATATGAGGGAACAGAACTCATTGAGATTCCTCAGAGATTTGCTTTCAATGATGTAACAAAGAGACTTATTGACGATAAGAGACTTCTTATCTTTGCAAAGAATCAGGAACAGTTCGTGTGGTTTACAGATAAGGGCGAAACTCAGATTTATGAGTCTGGTACTCAGAAGGGTGAACACGCTGATGACTTCCAGAAATATGAAGTTCAGAGAGAAATGGGTGTTGAGGTAGTATTACCACAGTACTTTGGTCAGTGGACTCTTGAGTAATAAATAAAATTGAGTGGTTAGATTATCTAGCCACTCTTTTTATATTGGATAGAAAGGAAAAAATAAATGGCATATACAAAAAAGACAACCACAAAAGCAGTAGAAAATACTAATACTGATGTGGCTGAAAAGAAATCAGAAAAAAAGAAGTTTGAGCCAACAGAAATGATTCCATGTGTGTCTCTTACCGCAGGAGAATTGTTTTATGTTGGACTTAAATCAGATACTTTATATACATTTGCAGATATTGATGACGTTCAGGAAATTGAATTTAGAGATTTGGATTATGCAGCAAGGAAGGGTGATAAGATGATGTTTAAACCTCGTTTTGTTGTACAGGATGCAGATTTTATCGCATTACATCCAGAACTTGATGATTTATATTCTACTCTTCACTCGACAAATGATTTAAGAGATATTTTAAAGATGACTCCTTCGCAAATGGAAAAAGCAATCTATTCTCTTCCAATTGGAGCACAGGAAGCATTAAAAACTATTGCAACAAGTATGGTTGATGACGGAACACTTGATTCTGTTAAGAGAATTCAGAAGCTTGATTCTATTTTTGGAACAGAGTTACTTTTAAAATTGAATATGTAGTAAAGGAGGCTCACAATGACGCTTCCATATGAAACAATTTTTTCACGAACAAGAGGACGAATTTCAGATCCGAAAGAACTCTCTCTTGACGAAAACGATTTGCTTGAAATTTATACAGAGCGATTAAGCAATGTAATCTCTAATCCAAGGGTGCGTAGACTATTCTCTTCTCTCACACTCGATGATGAAATTCAACAGTTGGATTTTACGCTGAATAATTCAGTAGACGAAACGGCTGATATGAATTTTGTCGTAGGAATTCTTGTACTTGGAATGACGATTGAGTGGTTACAACCACAGGTTGATTCTATTATGCATACATCAGTAATGATAGGCGGTAAAGAAGAAAAGAAGTTACTTGACAATCATAAAAATATGATTGATCGTCTGGATTCCATGAAAATTGAATTAAATAAACGTATTCGTGATTACGGATATATGTACAATTCCTATATTAACACGGAGTCCTAATATGCAATACATATATGGTGACTTTACAGACAAGCAAATCAATGAAGCAGTTCGTGCAATGCATGGTGATATTCACAAACTACTGCTCTATAAAGACAAAACAATTGAAGAGAAAATATTTGAAGATGATGAAGCATTTCTCATCTTCTTTGAGAATGTTATGTTTAAATTAGGTGGTATAAAAACCTTATTTAATGATAATGGACTTATGGTAACTCTTATGGCAACCTTACAAGGTGCTATGGATAATTTCAAGAGTGACCATTTCAGTTACAAAAAATTCCGTAGGGCAATCTTAGATTCTCACGGATATATAAAAGCAATGTTTGAGGGAGGTGTTGGTGATGCCAAGCTTACAGACAGCACGGCGAATCGCTAACGCCAAAACAAATAATGCGAAAACTTTAGGTCAGATTTATAAGGAACAGTCTGATTGGGCGATGGAACAGACATTTGAAAACGACATCGCTACAAAGGCTTGTTACATTTATGACTATTTTCATGACGATTTTTTCACAGATGAACATGGAATTACACGTTCTCTTGCTGAAGGTATGACTTATGAAAATACCAATAAGACAAAGATAGATGCAAAGTTTATTATCAAATCTTATCAGTCAATGGATAAAGATCAAGTGGAATACTATCTTATGTTTCGTCCAAGTCAGCCTGTAAGATTCAATGAAGGTGATGATCTTTATTATTATGAGAAAATTCATTCAAAGTATAATAGTGAATTTCCAATTGGACTCTGGTGCGATATTCCTGACGATAGAGGGGTATATCATAAATGGTTAATTTGTAGAAATGAGCCAGCGAATCAGTTTCCAAAATATCTCGTCTTGCCTGCAAATTATGAATTAATGTGGGTGGAAAAAAGTGGAACACAAAGAATTAAAAGACGTATGTGGTCTGTGTTAAGAATGCAATCATCGTAAAATGTATGCGCTTCATATTGGAAACAATATGTCGAAAGTTTTCTTACGCTGGAAGTTTACAATGCCAATTACACTACAACATAAGGATGAAATATGCCTAAGTGTGAATGTGGTCGAAAGACAGAAAAAAGTAATTGGATGGCATATGCTGCAATAAAAGCATTATGTTTTCATAATGTGCTAAGTGCTATTAATAAGTAATAATCAGCTGCGAAGCCTCGAACAGAGGAACGTTCAACGAGCATGTACCCAAGTGGGTTAATGGAAACCACCTAAGTTCTATTTTTTAGAATATGGTGTTGATATGCTCTGACCTTCTGTAGAGATACAGAGAAAATAAAATTATAAATAGAGAATAGTTAATTAGACGGGACAGTGGGTTGCAAACCACTTCTACTTACTCCTAATAAGTAGATTACCGTCTTTTTATATTGCAATTTTTTAGGAGGAATAAGCAATGAAAAATGGAATACCAAATTATAATGAAATAATTTTTACAAAAGAACAAAAAGAAGAGATTGTTAAATTATATGTAGAAAACAAATTATCAACTACCAAAATAGGTAAAATTATGGGATGTAATTATAATAAGATTTGTCATATATTAGATGAATTTGGAATTAAACGTGTGAATAACGGTCAAAGAAAATATCATTTAAACGAAAAGTATTTTGACAATATTGATACACCAAACAAGGCATATGTATTAGGCTTGTTTTTTGCAGATGGGTGTAATTTTCCACCAAAAGGAACGGCTTGCATTTCTTTACAAGAAAGTGATAAGAAATTATTAGAAGATATTAGTAAAGAAATCGAAAGTAATAATCCTTTAAAAATAATAGATCAATCTAATAGAAAGAGCGAAAAGAACTATTCATACAATAATATGTGTACATTGAACATGAATAGCAGGCATTTGTGTAATTCTTTAGAAAAATTAGGTGCTGTAAGGAATAAAAGTCTTGTTTTAGAATTTCCAAATATTCCAAAAGATTTATATTCTCATTTTGTTCGTGGATACTATGACGGCGATGGGAGTGTTTATCGTTATATAAAAAACGAAAATAACAAACGTATTACATTAACAATTACTTCTACAGAAAACTTTTGTGAAAAAATAAAAGATATAGTTGAAAAAGAACTTGGTATTTATTGCGGAATATATGATGCATCTTGTCATAACGGAATAACAAAAGTTGCAAGTATTACTGGCACTTCTGCTATTAAGCTTATGAATTGGATGTATAAAGATGCGGATTTATATCTTCAAAGAAAATATGATAGATACATAGAATATACCGCAGCATAATTTTATAATTTTATCTTTATTGGATTAACGAACCAATAAAGTAACATATTGATACGATTGGAACTTATACAGATTTAAGATTTACACATGTTGATAACCAAGATAAAATTTGGCTACCAATGAATGATATTACCAGTAAATTTTGGTATACATCAGAGGATTCAAAAAATATGCGTCTATTAGTTAGCACATTATCAGATCACCCGTCAGCATGGACTGTGACAAAATGTGAAAATGTTCAACCATTTGGGATACAAAAATTAACTATTTATAGTAATTTCTTTAATGAGCATACTGATTATGTTAATCTTGAAACAGGCGAAATGTATGCGAACTATTTCGATTCAGAAATTGCCCCAACAGATCCATCTACTCCAACTACTCCCCCATCTTCTATTACAGCAAGAATTTCAACATCCACTTCAACAATTAAAATTGGTGGCTCTTATAAAAATCTTACAGTAAATCTATTTAATGATTCCAATGAAGATATTACAACTGAATATGCTGATGCAACCTTTACATGGACTTGTTCTATTGATGATGAAGATTGGACTGATAAAGTTACATGGCGAGCTAGTACAGAATACAACCAAAAGAAAGTAAAATTTTCAAATAACACTTCCGTTATCGGCAAAATACTGTCTGTTAAGTGTGAAATTGTTAAGGATAACTTGCCGATAGAATCTGAAATTTTGCTGTTGGAACTAACTGAGTAAGGAGGTGTTGTATGGCAGAAAAATTAATTACAAAAAATGATTTGTTAAACAAACTTCGTGCGTATAGAACTACTCCTGATGATGAAAATATTCAGTATAAGAAAAAGATTAAGAAAGCACTTATGCTCAATCCATGTCTTTTATATGCACTCAATGAGAAGTCATTAGAATCTGAACTTTTTGATGATGATGGTAATATTAATTGGGAATGGAACGAAGACACAAAGGAATATGAACCTCTTGGAGAATGGGATAGATATTTTGGTGGAACATCCAATATCCGTCCTTATTTATTTATCCCTGATACTCAGACAGAAGCAAAACACTATATCTGTTATCAAGTATCTTTTGATGAGATGCCTCGTTATCAGGATACATTAAAGTATACGAATATTACATTTACTATTTTTGTGCATGGTAATGACAGAGATGATAAATTAACTGGCATTCCAAGACATGATCTTATTGCTTCTATTATAAGAGAACGATTTAATTGGTCAAATATATTTGGGATGCAGACACATCTTGTATCATCAAAAGAATCTACTACAGATAATAATTATCTTGTTCGCACTCTTGTATTCCAAGTTATTGACACTAATGGAATCGTAAATACAACCAATGGGAAAACAAATTTGAGTAATTATCAGTTAAGGCGGTGATATTATGGCTAATATATCGTCTGGTGCATTGGATGCAATTCAAACCGCTACTATTGAAGACAACCAAAAGAAACAAAAACCATCTAATGATAAATATCATTTTGATAAATTAAAACTTTTCTTTGGTGAAGATTATTATGTACACGGAATTAAAATATCCCAACCAACTATAGGTGATATTTTAGATATTGGTGAATCAAAATTTTATACTGCTATCTCCCCATTTATTAACAATTCCACTTCGATTCGTCTTATGCTATTTAATCTCGGTGTAGAAAATTGGTGCAAGGTAAAAGATATAGAGGTATATAATCTATTATCTCAAATTCCAGAACAAGACTATTCTCCACTTCGTTTAATATTTCATGATGTAAATTTCCTAGACTATAAAATTGTTTCTTATACTGATGAAAATTCAGAAGAACAATTTGGGTTATATAATCCAGAGTCTAATATTCTATTGTCAGAAAATGAATATATGGAAATCGCTGAGTATATCAGAATCATTATGAATATTCATCCTAAAGTAGAAAAGGCAAAAGGAAGAACTACTAGAGATTGGATGAGACAAGAAGACCAAATGAACTTATCTATGAAAAAACCAGATGATAATTCTGAGTCTAATCTTCTACCTATTATTTCAGCATTGACAAATCACCCTGGTTTTAAATACAAACTTGAAGAATTAAAACAAGTAAAAATATATCAATTTTACGATGCAGTTCAAAGACTTCAAATATATGAGCAAACCCATGCATTGATGGGTGGAAGTTATTCTGGATTCTGTGACACAAGTAAAATTGATAAAGAACAATTTAATTTTATGAGAGAAATATAGTTAATTTGGACATCTATTTGGATGTTCTTTTTTATACAAATTTTTAATAATTTAAGGAGGAAATAAAATTATGGCATTTAAGATTGGTGACGTAATTATTGATAGAGCGCAGTTTGGTTATGGTGCTACTAAAGCTGGTGTCCCACTGTATGCTCTTACTCAGCTTAATAATTTTAATATTGACATTACTGCTGACTCAACAGACGTTAATGATGCAAGAGGTAATCTTGTATATAGAAAGTACACAGGTAAGAAGGGTGATGTTACTGCAACAAACGCATTCCTTAATCTTGCTGTAGTTTCAACTATTGCTGCAACAGATGCAGAAATCGCAACAAGTGATAATGCTATTGAAATGCCGATTCTTACAACTCTTAAAGCTGGCGAAACACTTGATCTTTCAGAAGATTATGTTGATGGTTCAGCAGTTGTATCTGGTCTTGCAAATGGTGCTCTTGGTAAGGAATATAAGATTGCTGCTACCCCTGAAACCGCTACAGAGACTGAGTTCGGTATTGCAGCACATGTACTTACTCCACCAAAGGCAGGGGATGAAACAGAGTTCTTCGTCAAGTACAAGAAAAAGGTTAAGAGTGGCGCAAAAGTATCTATTACTGGTAACAAGTTCCCTAAAGCTCACGAATTGTTTGTTAAGGCACTTGCAGTTGATCCATGTGATAAGGAAAGCTTTAGAGCCGTTGTTATCCACATCGCTTCATTCATTCCAAGTCCAGAGGTAACAATTGCACTTGAGGGTGGCGACTCACAGACTATGGATTATAAGGGTTCAATCCTTACTGACACATGTACAACTGAGCAGATGATGTTAGAAATCTATTTCATTGATGAACCAGAGGAAGCTTAATCTGATATCAATCTAATAAACTATAAGAGTGGTAGTTTTTTCTACCACTCTGTTTCTTTAAAGGAGGCTTACTTTGAATAAAGAAAAGATATGTGCTGTTTGTTATAAGCCATATGAGTATTGCCCCATCTGTGGGAAAGATAAGGATAAACCTACATGGATGTTTACATTCTGTAGTGAAAATTGTCATGATATTTATCTTATAACGTCTTCGTATGCAAATCACAAACTTACAGCAAATAAAGCAAAAAACAAATTAGATAAGCTTGATTTATCTGGACTAAATGATTTCGGTGGAAGCTATCAGAATGTTATCGCTGATATAAATGCAAACGTAACATTAGACAAAATTGGAGATATTCCTACCAAGGATTCTATTCCAACAGATACAACTAATAATTTAGTCAAGGAAAATATAAATAAGTATGAAAAGATTAAGTATTCACCTAAAAAGAAAGGGTGATGCAATTTGAATAGTGATTTTAGAAAATTCTGATGGGAATATGACATTACTATTCAAATGTTATATTCCCATTTTTTTTACGGTAATACAGATAAAGGAATGAAAGGAAAATGATAAAAACTAATTTAAAAACAAGAGATTACTTTCCACACGAAGCAGTTAGGATCGTTAATCCCAAACAGTATCTACTATATATTAAAAATAATGTATATCCAGTTGATATGTATACAAGTATAGATGATAAAACAAATAATGTAATTTTGGCAATGGTATTTCTTAAAGCAGACACTACTGAAGTATATAAAAAGTGGTGTAATTATGAGTTAGATTAGGTAGGTGATTGTATGTATCTTGATAATGCAGCTACTACCCCATTAACCCCACAAGTTGAGGATTATATAGTATCACTATTGGACATATATCAGAATCCATCTTCAATGTATCAATCAGGTGTTGAAGCTAAGAAGATTATTACTACTGCAAGAAGTAATGTAGCAAAATTCATTAATGCAGATCCTAAAGATATTATCTTTACATCAGGCGGTTCAGCCAATAATACACTTTTTATTAAAGGTTATACCCAGAGAAATGAATGTAGAGTATTATACTCTCCTACTTCACATAAATCAGTATTGAAATGTGTGGAATCATTAAAATATAAGTGTCCACTCAAAGTTGATTACACAGGAAAAATAGATATTCAGGATCTTAAAGAATGTCTATCTATGGATACAATGAAGAAGCTTATAGTCATAGAATATGCTAATTCTGAGATAGGAACTATTCAAGACGTGAAACAAATTATTGAAATATGTCACTTTTATAATGCAGTGGTTTATGTAGATTGTACAGGTTCAATTAGTCAAATTCCTGTTGATGTAAAAATGTTGAACGCTGATGGTCTGGGTTTCTCCGCACATAAACTTGGAGCGTTAAAGGGTACTGGTGTTTTATACAAGAAGCCATCCATAGAACTTGAACCTCTTGTATATGGTTCACAAGAACAAGGACTATTTGGTGGTACTGAAAACGTAATAGGTATTGCTGCACTTGGTAAGGCAATTGAGGACTATAAATACTTTTCTGTTATATCTGAGAATAGAGATTATGTTCATGATTACATTATCAATAATATAGTAGATTCTCATGTTATAGGTGCAGACGTTGATAGTCGCTTACCACATAATTTATATGTTTGTTTTGATGGTATTGAAGGTGAATCACTGATGATATTACTAGACATGGCAGATATACAAGTATCAACTGGTTCTGCATGTGCATCAGGGGATTTGACACCATCTTCTACTCTTAAAGCAATTGGATTAGATGAGAAACAAATACATAGTGGTATTCGCATGACATTTAGTGGATATGAAACAAGGGATGAATTGGATTATTTATGTTCCAATCTAAAACGATGTGTAGAGACATTAAGAAAATTAAATAAGTAACTATAAGGAGAACGATTTTGCCGTTCTTTTTTATTTTGGAAAGGAGAATGAATTATGAAGGATATATTAAATAGTCTTGACTGGGCAACCATTCTTGGTGTTATTTGGACAGCTATTATACTTCCAATTGGTACAAAAATTCTTGCATCGGTGAATAGATGGCTTGAGGCTAGAAAGTTAGATAAATATGGTCAGATTCTTTATGATGAAGTTAAGAAAGCTGTCAAGGCAGTTTATGAGTCTGTTGTTAAAGATATCAAAGGTACAGATGAATGGACAGAGGATAAAATGGATGAAGTTAGAGAGCTTGCTAAGACTAAGATACTCCAAGCACTTCCAACAATTGTATATAAGGTATTGAGTGAAGCGAATGAGGATTTTGGTGATTATCTTGATTCTCTTATAGATACAGCACTTTACGATACAAAACACGAGGAGGTGTAATTATGGCTAGTATGAATGGCATAGATATATCAGCGTGGCAAGAAAATATTGATCTTAGTAAAGTCCCTTGCGATTTTGTTATTGTAAAGGCAACTGAGGGTACAGGATACACAAGTAATTGTTGTGTAAAACAGTGTGACAAGACTCTCAAACTCAATAAGTGCCTTGGACTTTATCATTATGCCAATGGTGGTGTTGTTAAGGCTGAAGCAGATCGTTTTCTATCAGTTGCGAAGAAATATGTAGGTAAGGCTATATTTGTTCTTGATTGGGAATCAGGCGGTAACTCTCAATTTGGTAAAAATGATTATGCTTGGTGTAAAGAATGGTGTAATTATGTATATAGGAAGACTAAGATTAAGCCGTTTATCTATATACAGAAATCGGCTATGAATTCTGTTAAGAATGTAGGTGCTCCACTTTGGATTGCCCAGTATCCAGATTATAATGAAACAGGTTATCAGACTGCTCCTTGGAATGAAGGAGCTTACTCATGTGCGATTAGACAGTATAGTTCTGTTGGTAAACTAAATGGTTATAATGGACATCTTGATCTCAATAAAGCATATTTTGATAAAGCTCAATGGAAGAAATATTCTTCTAAGGTTGGTGTTGTATCAAGTATTTCAAGTATTATTAGACCAATCATCAAGCCATCTCCTACTAAACCTACATCTTCAAAACCAGCTACATCTTCCACCGCCTCCATTATCAAAAAGGGACAGACTGAGGCGAATAAGTTTGCTGGATGTAACATTACTGTTGATGGTATCCGTGGAACTGAGACAAAAAAAGCTGCTGTTAAGGTAGTCCAAACAGGACTTAATAAGGATTATGGTGCTGGTCTTGCAGTAGATGGAATTTGGGGGTTTGCTACTGATGCTGCATTTGGTTCGCATTATGTTCAAATGTCAGAATGTCAATGGATGGTTACAGCACTTGAAATATTATGTTTACTCAAAGGAAAAAATCCAAAGGGTGTTGAATATCCTGGTGTGTTTGGTCAAGGATTAAAGAAAGCTTGTGGAACATCGAAAGCTGTTAAGAAAACTTTCAAGAATCTATGTTCTTAGAAAGGTGGCTTGAATGAAATATATAGAAGCCGTATTTAATCAAAATTATATAAGTGTTATCCTGGCAGTGTTTTTACTATTATTTGCAATTAAAGAAATAATTGATCTCATTTCTTATTTCAAGGAGAAGGGACGAATTAAAACTGGTTCTGAGCAGGACAAAGAAAATGTTGAGAATAGACTTATGACTTTAGAAAAACATGATAATTGGCAATACAAAGAAATATCTAAAATGTCAAAGGGTATAGATGATATAAAATGTCAACTAACTGAAAAAGAAAGAGCTGATAAAGAGCGTACAGTTGCGACATTAAGAAATCAGTTATATGGATTACATACTAAATTTTCTGAAAAGGGTTATGTTGACAATTCTGGATTAAAAACTTTTACGGAGTTAGGGAAAATTTATGAAGCCGCTGGGGGTGACGATATTTACCACGAAAAATTGAAACCAGAAGTGTTAAGCTTACCAATTAAGGACGATTGAATATTTCTACCACAGTAAAAATTACTCATATTATAATATACTACATAAATAAAATACATTTGTACATATTAATATTATGAGGAACAAAGTGTGGTATTATCGAAATCAAAGAGGATTAACATTACAACAATTGTCAAAGTTAACAGGTTTGTCTGTTGCGGCTATTAGCAAAATTGAAAATGACAACACTAATGATATACTTCTTAAAAATGCTATTATCCTATCTCGTACACTCAAGGTTGATATGTATGAATTATTTTGCATATCAAAATAAGGAGGGGATCACATGGATAGGCAATATTACAATGTTATATGTGAAGAGATTTCGATCTTAGGAGGAAAGGTTATTCACATTGATAAGAATGTTGGTAGTTTGGACGAAGATGAAGTTGTTAGTGAAAATGTTGACAGGTATCCTAATGGTAAATGGGAATTATATCCTATGATAATAACAATGTAAAATTAAATAAATATGTTTTAGAAAGAGAGATTTCTTCGGAGATCTCTCTTTTTGTTATGTAAGGAGTGAAAGGAAATAGCACAGAATCAAGGTAAGCGATTTGAGCAAGCGATCAAAGATTCTGTTCCAGATACATGTTGGATATATCGGTTTAGAGACAACGCAGCATCATTTGGAAACGGAGACAATACTAGATTCGCTAGTAGTAATATTTGTGATTATCTTTTATTTGATGATGAATCAAGAACATTATATTTGCTTGAATTAAAATCGACACAAGGAACGAGTATTTCATTGTCAATGATTAGAGATAATCAGATCAAATCTCTACAAGAAGCAAGCGAACATAATCTTGTAGCAGGATTTATTTGTAATTTTAGAAACGGAAATAATGACACATTCTTTATAGAAATCTGTAATTTTGTAAAGATGATGGAGAATATAAATAAGAAGTCATTTAATATTAATGATTTAAAAAATAATAATGCTATTCCAATAGATAGTAAAAAGAAACGTACTAGATATACATACGACATTCAGAAGTTTGTCAATGAATCACATTTGTAAAGGAGAAAAAGGAATATGAAAATTTTAGAATTTGTAGAAAAATACAATAACATGGCAACTCAGCAGTTAAAGGATAGATTCGTTAAGGATGAAATCAAAATCACTCCATATGTATCAATCATTAAGAAAGATGCTTACGCACAGTTGATTGTAGATAAGACAACATTTGAGCAGGAATCTTATGATGATAACGGAGTAACAAAATATCGTAAAACAGATAAGATTAGAGTAAATTCTGTTGCTCAGTATGTACAGTTTTGTCGTGCCGTGATTGAATTATATACCGACCTTGAGATTGATGAGGATGATAAAGGATTCATCAAGGGATATGATGCACTTAAATCTTCTGGTTTGCTTGATATTTTAATGGTTGGCTCTGATAAGGCTGATCCACTTATCCCTATGAGTGAATTAAGTGAGTTCAAGACCATTTTAACAATGAAACAGTCTGATACTCAGTTTAATGAAACAACTACTCAGGCGTTTATTAGCAAACAGATTGGAAGGATTTCTGATTTGGCAAATGCTACTCTCACACCACTTGTTGATGTTGTGAATAAGAAAATTGATAGTTTATCCAATGATGAGTTGAGAAAGATTCTTGATGATTATAAACTTAGCAGTACCGCAAATTTTAAAGAGGTATAGAATATGAATAATTTAACTCATCTTGGAGCATTCAAGGTTATTGACAATGAAAACAAATATGATTTTTTATTATTAAATAAATATATTTCTGTTGATTTTATTTCTGATAATGATGTTACTATCAAACTTAGTGGCGGATTTGTACAATCTATATCTTATACCACCAATGGTAATATAATTATTCGTTTGTTATCATTCAGTCCTTTATTATATGACTTAATGATCAATGGAAATAAGATTCAAACAATTCAGACTCGTGAATGGAGACTTGATCTAAAAACACACGATGAAATTGAATGCGAATCAATATATCATAATTTTGAATTTGAAAATTATTCAGTCAGTGAAGATATTCATAATAATAATGAGTATATTTATGTGTTAAAAGGTGTATAAGAAATTCAAATTTCTTGTGAAATAAACAGGCTCTATGCGTGTCAAAGCGTATAGGGTTTTTCTTATTGAGAGTAATATTGCTACTCTCCTATTTTAATGTTCCAAAACGGAGGTGATACAAAATGGCTGTTCGAGCTACTGGAATAAAAATAAATGATAGAGAATTGAAAAAGTTCGCAGATAGATTAACAGAAAAATACGTGGATAGATATATCTCTGCTGGCAATAAAGCACAAAGGGAAATTCGAGAAAAGTCTACTTTGGAATGGTTTATTGATAGTCAAGGCACAATGGTAAACTCATTAGATTACACACATAAGCTTGTACAGAAAAATGGTAAAGCTATCATATATTTTACTTCATATGTCGATATGAACCAGTTTGAAAGGTTATCTACACAAAATGATAGTTCTATATATAGATGGAAAAACAAATATAGTGCTTCAATTGATCCAGCCTCATTCTTACTGGATCTACAATGGAATCAGGGAATACATGGATTGCCTTTGGCTTGGTCAAGACCTAACCCTCTGTTTGGAAATAGAAATATTGGAAGTGGGAATTCGTGGACTAATCCATATTTCAATCAGGGCGAAAGTCTTGAATCTTATACGAGAGATCGTTTCAAGAAAGATTGGGAGTCCACTGTAAATAAATATGTAAAAAGATAGGAGGTATTTGATATGCCAGATAATGTAGCTGCTTCGATGACCGCCAGTATTGTGCTGGATAAATCCGATTTGCTTGCTCAGATATTAAAAGGGTTATCCGAAGGACAAAAAGAGTTACAAAATAATAAACTTGAAATGTATTTTGACTTTTCTAATTCAAAGAATCAGGCAGAATTCGAAAAGGTGATTCAAAAATATAGAAAGCAATTATCTTCACAAGAATTTGTTGTGCAGATAAAAGATCAAGGAATAGATGAGACTGTTAAGAGTTTGGATAAGTTGGTAGAGGTTGTTAAATCTCTTGCTTCTGGTAAGGCGTTTGGAACTGGTTTAGGTAATGGAAAAGGTATTGGTAATTCAATAGTTGATGAAAAACAACTCAAGACAGTTATTAATTTATTCGAGAAAATGGAATCTCATCTTGGTTCAATGCGGAAAGTTATATCTGATGTTGGAGATGGTGACGAGTTCTCGCCTCTTTTAACTATGATCAACAGAATAGATTCTTCTATTTCTGAATTAGCTAAGAAAACATCTAATTTAAGTCTGAATATGAATTTAGATTTTGGCTCAGATGATAAAATAACTGCCGAAGTTCAGTCAAGGACTGCAAAATTATTACATACTTATGAGAATCTGTTTAATAGGCTAAAAATGTCAGGTACTCTTGATTCTAATATGCAAGGTTACTTTGATAATTTCGACATTAATCAGTATGATAACATGAATGCTAAAATTGCTGCATACAAGAATTTCATTACTGAGATGAGAGAAATGTCCAAACAGCAGTTTGGTAAAGATTATTTATATTCTGATATAGAAAAATCTTATTATTCAGCAGTTTCTGGTGTACAGCGTTCTTTGAATAATGTAATCAAATCTGAAAGCACTTCTAATAATTCGATAGAAAATCTTTTTGGTAAAACCGATCTTTCGGAAGTAATTAGTCAGTTGACAATTATTGTTAATAAACTTGACGAAATTTCTACATCTGCAAATAATTTTACAAATGTATTCAAGAATGGACTTGATGTAAACACTTCTATTCAAGAGGTCATTGATCTTACTAATCGTGTTAAGGAACTTGAAACTGAATTAGCGAAGATCAAGAATGTCACGCCTACTACTGTTTCTCCTGCTAGTGAAACGAATATTTCATCTGGTTCTAATCCTGCCATTGAAGAACAAAATAAATTCCAAAGTGAGTTGCAAGAGACTGCTTCTGATTATGAAAAAGTAACTGAAGCTCATAAACAAATGATTCAGTCTGCCGTAAATAGTATTCCACAAGAAGAAAATACTGCAAGATATGTTCATTGGGGTAATTCAGAACAATCAACTGCTATTTTATCAAATCCAAATGGAATGAATACTGGCGATTATGGACTTATTTCTTCATTTGCAGATTGCATTGGTGAAGCAGAAACATCTATGAATGCAATCGTTAAGGATTGGGACTATTTACATGCTGAAAATTTTGATAAAGGTTCTGCATTAATAATGGATATTCCATTAGACCAAGTAAAAGAATTTGAACATGGTTTAAAAGACAATATCCCACAAGAGTTTATAAAAGGGTGGGTAGATACAGAAAATGGAGTAATCACATTAAACAATACTTTACAATCCGAGTTAAAAGAGACTCAGGATCAGGCTGAAAAAACAGCCCAATCTGTAAAAAATGCTGTATCTCAAACCACAAAGAAAGACGCATTTCACAGTGATATTGATACATCTTCAAGTGTGAAATCTCTTGAAAATCTTGAAGAAGAGATTAAAAAAATATTTACAGATGCAAATGAGTTACAAAACATTCTTGATTCATTACATAATGGCAAATATTTTCATTTATCATGGACTACAGATGGAATAGATGAAACCGGTGCTGATGAACGTGTTCGTCAATTATTCGAACTTCTTGAAGAATATGGATATACAATTAACAATTTTAAAAGCGACTCAGACGCTTTTGATACATCAGGTGTTATCAATGCTATTAAAGAAGAGAATAATGTATTAGAACAGAATACTCAGAAAATTAAGGAAAATACACAAGCTAAAGAACAGAATGCCAATGCAAACCTCAATAAGTATGATAAGCGTTTGGATTCTTATAATAGTAAGATTGATAAATACAAAACAACCATTGACAGATTCAATGATGGCGGTTGGACAAGTAGTACATATTTAGAAAATGTACAGGCTGTCAAGAATGCTGTTCATGAGTACGAAACTTTGCTTAATGAATTAAAAGGCAAAGATGCTAGTTTGGTGACAAGTGATGATATTTCTAAATTGGACGAGTATGAAAAGAAAATCAAAGATACTATCGCTACTGTTACTAATATGTCGGCTTCTGAAAAGGGATATAACTTTGTTTCTGGTCAGAAAGAATTAGATAAAATTCATAAGCTTCTTAATGAAAACAGCAAGATGTCTTCTGAGGCTAAGGCTAAGATTAAAGCTTACTATGCAGAAATTGAAAGTGGTAATCCTAGTATGAGTCTTGACAAGATTCATGGTGAAATCTTAAAGATTTATAATGCCGAAGTCGAAGCTGGTCGAGCTGGCAGAACATTGTGGGACACTTTAAAGAATAGCGGATTCCATCAATTAGCCGCTCAGATGGCAGGTATGTTTGGATTTTATGATGTTATTAATCTGGGTAAAGAAGGTTTTAATGTTGTAAGAGAACTTAATACTGCCTTTACAGAAATGCGAAAAGTATCTGATGAGACTGTTCAAAGCTTGAAAGATTATCAAGCTACTACTTTCGATACGGCAGATGCGGTTGGTACAACTGCAAAACAGATACAAAATTCCACAGCGGATTGGATGCGTCTCGGAGAATCAATGAATCAAGCTGCGGAAAGTGCAAAGGATGCCAATGTTCTTTTAAATGTATCAGAGTTTGAAGGAATAGACGAAGCAACGGAGTCTCTTGTATCAATGAGTCAGGCGTATAAAGATCTTGATAAAATGGATATAATTGATGTTCTCAATAATATTGGCAACAATTATAGTATCTCGACAGATGGATTAGCAACTGCTCTTAAAGATTCCGCAAGTGCATTGGTAACTGCAAACAACGATCTTAATGAAGCTGTTTCGTTGACTACGGCTGGCAATGCTATAACTCAAGATCCATCTAAGGTAGGGGCAGGTTTAAGGACGATTTCTCTTAGATTGGTTGGTACAGAGGAAGCTAAACAGGAGCTTTCAGATTTAGGCGAAGAAACAGATGGAATGATTACTACCGTTTCTAAACTTAGAGATACAATCATGGATGCAACTAAAGCTGCATCGTCAGATGGAAAAGGTTTTGATATTCTTGATTCTAACGGAAATTATAAAAGTACATATGAAATTATGCAAGGACTCGCAGATTTGTATGACAATATTGTAAAAAAAGATAAAGAATTAGGAACAAATAATCTTAATCTTTTATTGGAGACTATCGCAGGGAAAAATAGATCCAACATTGCCGCAAGTATTCTTCAGAATAGAGATATGCTTCGTTCTGTGTATGAAGATGCTCAAAATTCAGAGGGATCAGCGGAAAAAGAATTAAACTCTTATCTTGATAGTATTGATGGCAAAATGGCACAGTTGGAGAATCGTGCCCAGGAGTTTTGGTTTAAAGTGATCGACTCCGAAACTATCAAGAATGGAATTGATTTATTATCCACACTTCTTAAGGGTGCTACTGATTTTGTAGATACAGTTGGATTGTTACCAACTATTCTCACAGGAATTGGAGCAGCATTATCTTTTAAAAATGTCGGTAGGGATAAAATGTATTCCCTCAGTTTTTGAATATGCCGACAACATACACAATTTACTCTGGATACAGAGGTTTAAAGTATGTTATCCGTGAGATACACGGTGATAAACACCCTATAACGTCTGAATAGACTTGTGTGACATAAACACATAACTGGGAATTACGTCAACCTCACACTACTCTCCTATTTTGGTAACAAATTAGGCTATAGTGACAATGTGTGAACTCGTATGGTCAGGTCGGAAGCTTCCTTATATAAGGAATAACCGCCACAGTAATGCTATGGGTGAGATTCAGTAGATGCAATGCTACTGATGAGAATAGCCATTCGGTACTAACATGGAGCGTAGCCATGAATTTATGAGTTAGGAACTTATCTCCTACTTCTACGTTCGTTTGAACCAACAATCCCTTGGTCGATAAGGTGGGATAAAGAAGGAATTACTCTACTCAATTCCTTCTTTATTTTGCTCAGTTAAATCAACTTTTAATAAAGCATCTTTGTACTGGGCTTTTGCATGAATTTCTTTATATTTTGTAATTTTATTAACTATGTATTGGATTAGTTTTTTGACTTCGATTATTACCTTATAACAAAGCCATGATACAAACCCAAGTAGAGTGCATAGAATAAAAAGAGCGATTACACCATATAAAGAATCACACTCAACAATACTTTTTATTATGTCCATCATAGTCACCTCCAATGACATATGATTATTTTTTATTATAGGTAGCGAGCCCGGTTATTAGGGAAGCGACTATAATGAACTAATAATTATGTATTGTATTATAATTATATAATATATAGGCAATAAAGGATAGTAGAAAAAATAATTTGATGCATATTTCTTCCAAAAAATCAAAAATACTATATTATTATTTGATTAAGGGAGAATAAATGTATAGACGACATTTAAGCCAACTGGATGTAAAGTATAAAAGAAGGGTAGCCATTGCAACTACCCTCCCCGATTTAAAAGGAGAAAAATAAATATGGAATACAAAAATAGAATTATTTAGATTGATGTTTGTCTTTTGTGACCATGCGAGTAATGTATTGAACTTTCTTTTCAGATAATTCTGGGTGTTTGCAAATCAGTATTGTGACAACTAATTTTAAACCCAAATATCCTAAATAGCATATACCTGCATAGCCTAAGACTCTAATTACGTTCGTTAAAATGTCGAACAATTCTACCCTCCCTTCTTTGTAGTAATATATAAAAGTTGGGAAATGTATTTGCCCAGAAAGGGCTAGATATTTACTTTTCCAAAGAACTTGTGCCAACTACAATTATGGCACTTCGTATGGTATAATACCGAGCATTCTGTCTTGCGATGATCTGAGATACGATGGCTCAGATACAGTTTGCTTAGTATCAGCTTACCATATTTATCCAAATATATAAATCCAGAACATACATTCTATACCATATGTGTTTTTCGCATTTTTGTAAAAAAAGAATCTCCTGTTTATTTACAATTACTTCAAAATGTGATATTTTTGAAAAAGCAACAAATCAAAAATTTTAATTTTGGAGGTAATTAAATGCAGAACACTACAAAACCTAAAACATTATCATGGATAAACAGTCAATATAAGAAAGGCAATATTAGTTTCAGTCATAAGTTACAGCGACCAATTAATCAGTGGTCTACTCAAATGAAGAGTCTTCTGATTCACAGCCTGTTAATGGGTATTCCTGTTAATCCTATTTATCTTGTAGAAGAAAATAATGTAATGGCTACTCTTGATGGATCTCAGAGAGTTTCTACTTGTATTCAGTATATCAATGATGAATTTGCCCTTAATAAATATACTCCTAATGTAGTTATTAGATATAAGGAAAATGGTGAAGAGATTGAAAAGGAATTTGAAATAGCTAAGAAAAGATTTAGTAAACTTGATGACATTGTAAAGGAAGCCCTCCTAGTTGACACATTAGATTTTTGTATATTATCTGATTATACAGACGATGATGTGAAAATGATGTTTGAGCGTCAGAATAGTGGAAAGAAACTTGGAGCAAAATTATTAAGAGTATGCAAATGTTCTGATGAATTCAGCGATATGGTCTACTCTCTCTCAGTTAATCCTCTAATGGATAAACTTATGAGTCCTAATCAGAGGAAAAATGGTACTGACAGGGATGTAATAATCCAGACTATTATGCTCATCGCAACAAATCAGGAACATCAGTTTACTTCATTCCGTGCCAAGGATATAGATAATTTTGTTATAGAATATGCTGACCAGTATCTTAATGTGAAAGATACTCTTGAGGAAGCTATGAATAAATTGGATGCTTCATTTGAAGATTTAGATATTCCTGTAACTTCCCTTCCGCAGATTTTATATGCTTGTTATAAGATTGTTAAGAACAAGAAATCATTCGGGGCATTGGTGGATAAGATAACAGAATTTTTAAATACTTATGACGACAATGAGGAGTATAAGCTCTTTGTCCAGCAAGGAACGACAAGTGCTGAAAATGTGGATGGTAGATTCCAATATTGGAGAGCCATTGTTAATGAGTTGAATTAAGTAATTATGTACAAAATTTCATCTTCTTTTTGGTGACATTTTTTATGTGTTACAATATATAATATAAGTAAGAAATCAAATGATTTCGTTAATGCAAGGTTGCCAACACCGCAAGTTGGGATTTAATGCTAGGTATGCTTCAACCGTAACTGAAGGATTTAATGCTAGGTGTTTCGCCACCGAAAGAGCGAAAATTTAATGCAGGGACGGAGATAAAATCTTCGTCCCATTTATCATACATAAGGAGAAATATGCTGAAATTCTATGATATAAATGAGGATTATGTAAGATACTTGCAAACAATAGATGAACAAGTACCCAATATTCATTATAGTACAAATAATAAATTTGTTTGTGGAGTTGTGCTTAATATTAATGGAGTTGATTATTATGCACCAATATCTCACACAACAAAGAAATATCAAACAAGTTTATTGATATATAATGAATCTGTTCCAATATCTTCTATTAGATTTTCATTTATGATTCCAGCATATGACGAAGTATTAACAGAATTAAAGTTTTCTGAAATTTCAAAACGTGATAAAAAGTATGCAGATCTGCTTAAAGTCGAGTATGATTATTGTAAAAATAATAAAACTGATATATACGAAAAAGCAAATGCTGTATATAAAATTGGATGTAATAAGAATCATAGATTAAATTATACATGTTGTGATTTCAAAAAACTTGAAAGTGAATATATGAAATTTAAAGACACCAATTAAGGTGTCTTTTATTATGCTATTTTGTAGCATTATCATTCGCATTGACGAACTCTCTTGCTTTCAATTTAACATAATATCTTTCTATATCTGCTACCAAACATTGTATAAAGTCTTTCATGTCATCAATACCATAATCTCTATGTTTCTTAAAATAATGAACTTCATCATTACCTAACCACGTAGCCGCTTTTGCGATATCTTGAATATCTTCATCTAATTTATCAATGCACTTTCCTAGTTGCATTTTAATAATTTTATCCTTATTATCTGAATCTACCTTAATAAGATAATCTTTGATTAAGAATTCAATTGCTTTTCTATAACCTAACCCAGCTAACCCAATTGTGTCTTCATTTTCTTCTGCATAGCAAGCTTGTCTATATGTTTCTACAAACATAGGTGACAATTGTTTTATATTTTCAGTGAATTCTGGTAATATGTGTTTTCCTGGATATGTGCATGATGGGAATATGGGCGTAAAATCATATGGCATCATGTCGTTTGTTATATAGTAGTTATGTGGTATGTAATATTTTGCGATATATAGTTTGCTGCAACTTGGGCAATGGAATATTATATAAGCGGTTGGTGGTATATAGCTATTGTTATCCCCAATAAGATATCCATCAATAAATGTAGGGCTTGTAGCTATGCCGCAATGAGGACATATTCTCACTTCTTCTACTGATTTTAATTCAATAGTTGTTTCTTTTTCTAAGTTTAAGTTTGGGTGGTAATGTAATTTGTAATTTTTCGTCATATGGTACTCTCCTCTCCTGCTGATTTTGTGAATTGTAAAATATATAGTTTATTATACAATATTACTGGAAATATATCTATAAAACATATGTTCTGATAGTATTCTGTCGATTATTGGTATATAATGGTAATATTAAATACTAATGATTGGGGAATGATATGACAAATTCAGATTATATATTATTTTTGGACGAAAGTTCAGTAACAAGAACAAATCCATATTTATTACTTGGAGGTATTATAATATCAAGAAATGATTATAAAAAGGTTTTGATACCATCTATACAGGATACGAAATCTATTTTAGGGAATTCTAATATTGTATTTCATTATACTGATATTCTTAAAAAGCAGAATGGTTTTAAATTTCTATGCTCAAATGCCGAGATGAATACTAAATTTTGGGATTCATTAAGAAAAAACGTTGATAAAGCAGAATTTAAAGTAATAACTGCATATACTAACGTAAAAGAATATCATAATGAATATCCTGAGTTTTCTCATGATATATATGAGATACTTTTTTCTTCTGTAATAAATAGTTATATACACTTTTTGACGAAAAATAAAACTCGTGGAAGTATAGTATTTGAATCAAGAGAAGAAACATAGAATAAGAAAATACAAAAACATTATTTTAATATTCTACAAAATGGTACTAATATTTATGTCCCAGAGGCAATTGATAAGTATATAACGACAACAAGTTTTACTGTAAAAGAAGAAAACAGTATCGGTCTACAAATAGCAGATATGGTTGCGTATAATTGTGTAAGGCATATTAATGGATATAAAATTCGACATTTTATGTGGGATATTTTAGAAACGAAAATATATGATGGGTATAAAGAAGATATTAACTCGTATGGGTTAGTAAAATTATTTTAATATTGACAATAAACTTAATATTTGATATAATCTTCTATACAAACAAGGAAATGGGTGTCCATTAGCTTTGTCTTGTACCATATCAAACAGAAATGGGTGTCCATTAGCTGATAGATATGCTGCACTAGGAGTACTTAAACAATTGTCTTTTGACATGCGTTTAACACATGAGGTAATACAGAGCCATAGCAATATGACTCTGTATTATTTTTGCATAAACAAAAAAGAGCAGTAATTTCTTACTACTCTCTTCTATTATCACTTTATTGTATCTACTATTTTTTGGAATATTGTTATAATCATAAAAAGAACAAAATAAAGGGCTAATGTAAACCCTAAAATTGAAAATGTTGAAATTATCCAGAATAATGATCCTTGATTCGCCAGGTGTGGTACAATCAAATATTCTATATTTACTCCTCCTATAATAAAAACTATTGCCCAGAAAATATAATGCTTATCTAATTCATTTAAAATAGTTATAAAAAATGAGGATAAGATACATAAAAAATAAATTAAGATAAGAGAATAATTATATTTATAATTAAAAATATAACTTTCACGGCACATAGGTACACATAATAATATAGTATCTATTAAATTTGAGCTCATAATTTTCAGTGAACTAATAAATGTCTTAATATTCTGTGGTTTTATATAAAAATACATCGCCAGCACGATACCAAGTATTAGACATAATACACTTTTAATCTTATAAATGGTCTTTTCTTTTATTCTTAATTTCGCAACGCTTCTTTTGAGGCTTGTATATACATACACATTCTCTCCGTCTACATTTTCTTTGCTTTTTTCTTTATATACATCTGATTTGACTACAATGGGTTTATCATTCAAGTTCTTGCTTTGAATTTTATCCATGGTATTACCACTCCTCTTCATTACATGTGATAATAGATTGTTTGAGAATCTGTATCGATTTTTATCTTTCCCTTTATATTAATTGTCATAATAGTATGTCGTTGTTTAACTTCAACAAACCTACAACGTGATAAAAGAATTTCATTCGTTTCAGGTTTTAAGATGGGGAACTGGTCGTTTGATTTGTCCATAATTTATACCTCCTCTTTTGTCGTCATGTTTTATATGGAATATTTTACCATTTGGTTATTGATAATTATAGTCAGAACATATGTTTACTTTTACTGCTATTCTGATTTACCCAATTCCTCTTCCATTTTATCAAAATCTAATCCATATCTCTTTTCCAGTTCATTAAGTATATTATATATACCTTTGCCGATGAATAAATGATTAGACCCGAATACATACTTCATAGTATGAACTTCTGATGGAGAAATTGAAGTAATCGAACCACGATATGTTCTCATATTTTCATTTTGATATAATTTTACAGGATATCTATATCCAAGACCCTCGATTCCTGTATATCCATCATATGAATTTGGATTGTAACACTCTCTCCCAACTTCATATTCAAGTTTGGCTATTAGTGATGCGATGTTCTGAGTGTTTTTCATAATGGAATACCTACCTTTTTGATTTTGCCGAATCAATAAGTTTTCTAGCAGTCTTATTATAGTTTTTATAATCGTTGGCATCATATTTGTTGTTTAAATAGTTATAATAATCTATATAAGTATCATAGTTCGTTTGTGATTTTGTATACTCATCTAAATATTCACCTTGCTTTGTTTGAAACGAATATAGACATGCATAGGAATTCCATATATTTTTTATTTGTTCTTCTACATAATCATAATCACCGAGTGTAGCCATTGAACCATTTTTTATTAAGTTTAATTTTGTATTTATATTATTTTCCGATTCAACCATAGAATCAATGTATTTTTCAATTTTTTGTTTTTGTTCTTGTTCTGTTTTTTCTTGATAATAATTATATAATATAAAACTAATTCCTACAATTAATAATATACCAAGACATGATAAGTAAATTTTATATTTTTTTAATATTTTGATCATAATATACCACCTCTCCTATTGTATAATACTCTCATTTTTAAATAATGGCAAGTGTTCAAACAACTTGTAAAAATATAGTATGATAGTCAAAACAAAGACAGATGATTTTGGTAATAATACAATAGGATTAAACAATCCATTTAAGGGGTTATTTAATGGCGATTTTTTCAAAAGACAGAATTTATTATCTGATGCTGATATAACGGCAATCAAAGCTTATAATACAGAAATTGATAAATGTGTTACGTCTCAAACGGCATTTAACAGAACTATGCTTAATACTTCTAAAGAGGCTCAAAATATTGTCGCTGCTGCTAATGGCGGTACAGTTGCTATAAATGGGTTGACAAAATCTTCAAAAGCCGCTGAATTAGGAATGAGAGCACTATCAATGGCTGGCAATATGATTGCAAGCATGGTAATATCATGGGTTGTTAGTGAAGCAATTTCATGGTTAAATGATTTAGCTCATGCTGAAGAAAATGCTAGAAAACGCTCAGAAGAATTGACTTCATCTTATGAAACAGAAAAGCAAAATATAGATGACAGTATTTCAAAATATAAAGAACTTTCAGAAAAGTTAGATAACACCTCATTGTCTACAAGTGAAGTAAAATCTATCAAAGAGCAATTATTAGACATTCAAGATCAATTATATGAAAAATATGGTGAAGAAGCTACACAAATTGATTTAGTTAATGGAAAATATGATGAACAAATCGAAAGGTTAGGTATTTTATCTAAGAAAAAAGCAGGTGATTATGTTGCTGAAAATTACAGTGATATAAAGGCAGACGAAAAATATGTAACTGAAGATTTTAATGTCAATAAAGTATTACGATATGGTTCTACTCAATTTTCTAGTTTTGATTTGCAAAAGTATCTTGAAAAATACGACACTTTAGGCATAAAAAAATATGAATCAAAAGGTCAATATGGTGTAGATCAAATTAATCTTGTATCAAATGGCACTCGTCAAGAAGTGTACGACCAAATATCCAATTTACTTCAAGATTTAAATCATGATTTTGGTGAATCAAATCCTGAAGTAAATGCGCTAAAAACAACCTTATCTAATATTTTAAATGATTCATTTGATACTGATGAATTGGCAAATGCAAACAGTAGAATTAAGAAATATGCAGAGGCAGAAATACTTTCTAATAATAAAGCTTCTAAATCTTATAATGATTTAGTTGATGCAGTAGATAATTACAACACTGCACTTAAAACAGGTAATGGTGTAGATGAAGCTAAAGAAAAATTAATAGAAACAAAGCAAGCTGCCGAAGATTCAACAAAGGATATTACTAATTCTGAAAAGGTATTACAAGATGTATATAATAGTCTTAGTGGTGAAGCACCTATTGAATTCCAAGTAGAAATAGGTAAAAATGTCGATGAGGAAATAAAAAAATCTTATGATGATGCTATCTCGTCTGCAAAAGAAAAATACAGTGAAGACCTTACTCCGTTCTTTGAAGAAAATTCTATTAACACACAAGAAGAAATTGATAGATGGAATGATGTTGCCGCAAACTGTGACACTGCAACTGAAGCGAAGAAGAAATATTTGGAGACTAATGTTCCTGACAATGAAATCAGTGTTTCTACCCTATCATCTGCATGGGAACAGCTCAAAGCGTCAACAGATGATGCAACAAAGGGTGTAGCAGATGATCTTCAAGCCCTTGCCGATAAGGGCGAATTAACCATAGATACATTCAGAGATACAGATGGAGCAGAAAACTATTTCGATAATCTGGGGTACTCTGCCGAAGAAGCAGTTAAATATATCAATAGTCTATCCGATAAAAACTCTCAGCTTGGTGCAATGTCCAAAAATATCAAGTCAATAACTGATGCACTTGGTACAAAGGCTTCTGATGGTTTGGTAAGCGTAGATGATTTATCAGGCTTTGACGCAACAATCAAGGGACTAAGCACATGGGAAAAATTCTCTACTCTTCTTGGCGATGCGTCATCTTCAATGGAAGACTGCCAGAAAATAGCTAATGAATTAGCCACAGAATACGTCAATAGTGAATCCGTGCTGTCTAATCTCAACGAGACAAATAGAGCATATTATGAGTCACAGCTTGATAATATGGGAGTGACCAATTCTGCCGCCGTTGTTGAGGCTACTCTTGCAAAGAATTTGGGCGAAGAAAAGATAGCTACAGAGGAAGCTGTTAAGGCTGGTCTTAGTTTACATGGCACAAAGATTGATACTACCAATGCTACAGAATTATTCTCAAATGCGACTGCTGGCGAGATAATTCAGCTTGCAAACGAAGCAAGTCAGTCAGGCGTAAGTTCACAGGCTCTTGCTTTACTTGCAGTGAAGAAATTAAATAACCCTACTCTTACGACTGATGGTGATATTAAGAACTTAATGGATTTGTGTAAAGGACTTGATCTTGCAACGCAGGCTATTAAGACATTCCAGAGTATAAAAAATAGTGTAATGAATCCTGATGGTACATTTAAAGCTACAGGAACTGCGGGAGCGCAACAGTCAGAGGCTTTAAATAATGCATTTAATGCCATGAAGAGCCTTGTCAAAACTTCCGTTGGCGGTGCATCTGTTAATTCGCATGGTAGTTCAGGTGGTGGAACTTCAGGTGGTGGAGGTGGAGGTAGTTCATCCACTGCAAAGACTGCATTCGATAAACTCTCTGATTGGGCATCTCAATTCTTCGATTGGATTGAAGTTCGCCTAGACAGACTCCAAAAGAAAATCGACTCCAATATATCTAAAGCGGAATCAAAACTAAATGATAAGCGATACTCTTCTGCTACGGCTAATTATATGTCTGCTGTGGGTAATACATACACAAAGATGTATACAGAGCAGAAAGGTAGAGATAAGTATCTTAATACGGCAAATAATTATCTCAACAAAGCAATCAGTCTTGGTGTAATAAACAAGAAACTTGCCAAAGAGATTAAGACTCGTGTTGCGGATGGTTCAATCAATATTTCAAGATACAGCTCTGATATTCAGACAGTTATATCGACCTATAAAGATTGGATAGATAAGGCGAAAGACTGCACTACTGCTATGCAGACACTTCATGACTCTCTCAGGACATACGCTGAAGATCTCAAAAAGGTATCTGATGCACAGAGAGATACTACAGTGTCTATCGCCGAGACAAAGCAGACTATTGCCACAGGTGGTGTACAAAATACGGCTACAGCCAAGAACTCATCGCTTGGATATAACAATTCTGTCCTAAATACAAAGAACAGTGCATATTATACGGCTGCCAAGTCAGCGAACAGCAATGTCAATAAATTTGCTAAGAGTGCTACATCCGCTTTAAATAAGGGCAAGATTAAGAAGAATACAAAGTACAATGCTACACTTAATTCTATCAAGGGTTATATTAAGAAGCGTGTTACTATTCCAGATTCATTACTTGCTATTGTTGCAAAGAAGAACTCTACTCTTTATAACAGACTGTACATGTATAATCTTAGCATTGAGAACCTTCAGACTGCTAGAGAAGAATACACTACAACTTTTGCTGTAAATAATGCTGAAAAGTACAACAATATAGCAGATAAGTATAAAAATCTTGATGATGCTACAAATGATACTATGGATATGAATAGTACCAAGTCATCCAATGCAGTTTCAGCAAAGGATAAAAACAGCTATCTTGATAAGCAGAAGTCAGGCTATGGCACAATCGTCACTCGTGACAAGAATGAGCAGAATGAATACAACAAGGCTAGGGCGACTGCAAAGAGCAATATGTTTAAATCTGCAAAGGGAGCGTCATATAGCAGTCTGTTAAAGACCAATAGAAATACAGTTAATAAGTATATCAATGATGCCAGAAAGTCAGCCAAGAGTGGTAAGATAATATCTGTTTCTACTCTTGCGAAACTGTCTGAGTATTACAAGAAGGGCTATATATCTTCTGGGTTCTTTAATTCTTGTATAGATTACAACAATGCGTTGGAGTCATATAATCAGGCAAAAGTACAGACAGAAATTGATGAGCAGACACAGATTACTCAGAGGGCAGAAATTGCTTCACAGAAGTTCTCTAATATCTCAACTGAATATGATAATAAGCGTCATCAGTATGACCAGACTGCAACTGAATTAAATAATAACATGTCTATACTTGAGGAACGTGGCAATGGTGCTTCTGCTACTTGGTATAGTAGATTAGCAAAAAATGAAGAGTCAAGTAGAAGTAATTTGATTCAGAAACGTACAGATCTCGTCAAGGAATTGAATAATGCAGTTAAGAATGGTGATGTTGCCTATAAGAGCGAAAAATGGTATGAAATGAGATCACAGATAGATGATGTGACCAATTCCATTGACGAAGCAACTAAATCGCTTGCTGAATATAATAATCAAATCATGCAAGTACATTGGGATAGAATTGATGAACAGGCAAATAAGGTTCAGAACCTGATAGATGAGAATAACTTCATTATTGATGAATTATCTCGTAGAGATTTGACTTCTGATGATACTGGTGGATTAACCTCTGAGGGTAATGCTGTCGCTGGACTTCACATATCCAACTACGAAGCATATAAGAAAAATGCGGAAACGTATTATGCCGAGATTGAGAGTATCAACAAGAAGTTGGCTAATGATCCATACAATCAAAAGCTAATTGACCAAAAAGAGAAATTGGTCAAGTCTTATCAGGATTGTGTAAAGGGTGCTGAAGATGAAAAGTGGGCGACCATTGATTTGATGAAATCGGGTTACGATGCCTTAAAAAATCACATCTCAGATCTTATTGATAAATTTAATGACCTTCTGGATTCAGAAAAAGATGCCTATGATTATGCAAATAATATTTCTGAGAAGACAAAGACTCTCTCAGATCTTCGTAAACAGTTGGTTGCTATTTCTGGCGATACATCAGAGGAGACTAGAGCAAAAGCCCAGGAGCTTAACCAATCTCTCAAGGATGCAGAAAAGGATCTCAAAGATACACAGTATGATAAGCTTATATCTTCAACGAAGGATATGCTCTCTGATTTCCAGACTGATTTGGATGACAGTATTCAGGATGTAATCAAGAATCTGGACGATAATTTCAGCCAGCTTATAGAAAACATTGATAGTCACTGGAATAATGAGACAATCACAAGTCTCATGGAAAAGATACAGTATGTCGCAACTGATTCATTCAACAATGTATCTGCTGATGGTAAAATATCTGAGAGCACTGGTAATGTTGTAAGTGATATTCAGAGTTTTATGGAGAGGGCTTGGGCTAAATACGATCGTGACGCTGAAACTACACAGCAGGACAAGATAGATGAAGCGACAAAAGAAAAAGTTAAGAATAATATTCTGAACAATTCTAATAGCGGATCATCTTCTGGATCTTCTACAGATGTGAAAATTGATGCCAATAAATTGATTAGTCGAATTGATAATCCAACCAATAAGATTTCTCCTGCATACAATAATACCACAACCAATACAAACAACACAGCTCCTGTCGGTAAAGTATTATCAACTTCACAGAAAAAGTGGGTTAATGACTTCTTGAAGAAGAACATTGTTGTTGCAAAACAGGATGTTAGCAAGTATGGTAATCTGAATAAGGTACTCTACCGCAATTGGGGTAAGAAGATTCTTCCTACATCTAAGTGGACGGAGTTAGCCAAGAAGATTGGATTTAGTAACTTCTCATCTGCTACAAATTCTGCTTTTTATCAGACACTTCACAGGTCAGGTATTAAGGGATTCAAGAAGGGTTCTGACGGTATTCCTTATGACATGATCGCTAACTTAGGTGAAAATGGTACAGAGTTACAGTATGATGTATCTAAAGGTATTCTAAAGTCTGTTGGACAAGGTGATATGATATTCACTGCTGAACAGGCTAAAACTCTGATGGAATTTGCCAAAAATCCTATGGCATATAAGAATATGTATACTGGTACAGCGTTTAGTATGCCGAGTGTACCTGTAAATAATAAGGTGGATAATGATGTTAATATCTCTATTGGTGATATTAAGCTTGATGGTGTTCAAGATCCAAAACAGCTTGCTAATGGAATAAAAGATGTCATTAAAAACAATACAGGTGGAGTTCGTAGTATGATTAAGGAAGATACCATTGGCAGTCTCAGTAAGGGATATAACTCTCAGAGCGTGAAGAGATGGTAATTGGATAAGACGGAATAACTACAAAGATATGGAGAGATTTTGAAACGATTGTTTCATTTCTCTCCTATTTCTTTGATTTAAAATAACGAAAATCGACTAAAAACGAGGTGATAACATGACAATCAAGCGATTCTTACAACAGAAGTATGTTGAGGATTTAAGAGATGAAAATGCTGAATTAAGGCAATACATAAAGGATAATAATGTAGGTGTTCTCGCTACAAATATAGAAGAAACAATCAGAACTCGTGAAGAATTGGAACAGACTATTTCTGAGGTAAATGAAATCAAAGGGCAGTATAGAAAACTTCTCAATGATTTACTCAAGGATAAATATGAATTACAAAGACAAATGTTAGAAGTCAAGAAACAAATTTAAAAAATATATAAGGAGGCATTTTGTAAATGGCGAAAGTATTATTTAATAGCCAAGGTTTGATAGAGACTCCTACTCTTCTATTACAGCACAAAAATTTTGAAACGATTGGTAATGGAGGGATTACTAATGTCTCTGGTTTAACATATAAAAATAATTTTAATGATGCTAATGAAGTGTCATTCAAAATACATAAATTTAATAATGAAAAGAAACATCCGCTATGGGACTCTATGGTGGATTTTAAGATTATATACATTCCTCAGTTACACGAAAGGTTTGAGATATCAGTAACAACAAGTGAGGAAGATCCTAATGATGTATCTAAGTCAATAACTGGTACATCCTTATGTGAAGCAGAATTATCTCAGATCACACTCAGAAATGTGCAGATAAATACAGAAACAGATATGACAAATCCTCTGTATGATGAGAATTTTCCAACAATTCTTTATCGTGACCCAGAGGAATATGACTCAGTAGAAAATCTTGCTATATGGGCAAAATCAAAGTATGACTACCTTAGAGATAAAACAGCTTATCCAACAGAGGAATCAGTTATTGCAAGGAAGAAAACAATTCTCAAACATGCCTCACTCTTACATCGTGTTCTCGAAAAAGCTCCGCACTATTCAATTTCATGTGTCGCTGACACTTTGAAGAAATTAAAGACTGTACATGAATTTACATTTGATGGAACAGATATTCTGTCTGCCTTGAAAGATACAATTGCAGATGATTTTCACTGTGTCTTCATATTTAATTCTGAAAATAGAACCATCTCTGTATTAGATCTTTATTCAACATGTAATAATTGTGGTTATAGGGGAGACTATATGGATGAGTGTCCTGAATGTGGTTCTAATAATATAACAAATAAATATGGCGAAGATACCAATATCCTCATCAATAGCACTAATCTTACAACTCAGATTACACTTGATTCTAACAGTGATTCATTGAAAAACTGTTTCTATATTACAGGTGCAGATGATGCGATAAATGCTGCCATTGCTAATGTAAATCCTAATGGCACACAGTATATTTATTATTTCTCAAATGAAACTTTAGCTGATATGCCAACAGAGCTACAGAGTAAACTTAGGAGTTATAATACTTTATATGACGAAATCAATACAACAAGAGAATATAATTTTAAGGCAGATAGAGTGGCTGAATACAACAAGGTCATAAATTATATCAACACTAAATTCGCATCTATGTCAAAAGATGATCAGGATAAGATCGAATATCCTACTCTCACATCTCCTCTTGTTGGTTATCCAGCACTCACTTCTGCATGGTATTCTGCTATGGATGTATACTATTTCCTGAACGATTCCATGATGCCAGTAATTGATGTTGATGGTATGGGACTAGATGATAGTATTACGTCTATTCAGGACGGACTGAAAGATCTTGGTGGTATTGCTGTTACAGGAATCAAGACTATCACTCAGAGCGCAGTTAAGGGTTCTGTAGAATCATTGGTCAAAACATTCTTCTCAGCATCTTATTATGATATGAATATAACAGATAGCTCGCTGTCTGATTATGATTCTTCAACAGACAAGAGAACATGGTCTGGTACTATCATCCTTACAAGTCATTCACAAATGGACGAGAACAATCAGTATCTTACCAAATCAGTCAAGATTACAATTGATGTAATTGAGTCCACAGAGAAATATATTGAACAGAAAATTACACGTATGACTAATCGTGCCGATGAAATCAAGGATAAGCAGATTACAAGTATTAAACTTGCAGAGGATAAGTTTAAGGAACAACTTGGTTACTATTCTCTTGTCGAGTTAAATAATCTCAAGAAGGAATTTGAGGCTTGCAGAGATATCGCAGTTGATGGATTTACAGATGAGAGTGTTGATGTTCAGTATAATAATAGTGAACTCAAGGATAAATATGTGAATTTCTATAGTGGCAGAATTGTTGATATTCAGGATGAAATCAAAACTAGAGAAAGCCAGATCGAAGCAGTTAATGCTGTATACAATACAGAAAAGTCAACAGGTGAGATACAAGATATTGTCAATTCAGTTAAAGCAGAACTTGACCTAGAAAATTATCTTGGTGAAGATCTTTACATGTTATGGTATTCATACAGGCGTGAGGATGATTATAGCAATGATAACTATTCTTCTACTGGGCTTGACGACGTGACTCTTATAAAAAGAGCAACTGAGTTAGTTGAAGCTGCGCAGAAAGAGTTGTACAAAGCTGGTAATCTTCAATATAGTCTTAGTGCTACAATGGGCAATCTTCTTGCACTTGATGAATTTAAACCAATCAAGGACAAATTTGAAGTTGGTAACTTTATCAAGGTCGGAATAGATGATAAGGTATATTCTCTCAGATTGATGTCGTATGAGACGGATTTTGATTCTATTCAGGATATGCCTGTAGAGTTTTCAACTGTTGAAAAGGTGCACACAGGATATTCTGATGTGCAGTCGGTGCTTGATGCAAGTAGGTCTATGGCTACATCATACTCTTCCGTTAAGGATCAAGTTGACAAATCAAAGAAAACTACTGATACAGTTAATGATTGGTCAGATAATGGAATTAATGGCAATAATACGCAGTTTGTAAACAGTTCAGAACAAACTATCCTTATCAATAAGAATGGTATCCTTGGTCGTAGTTATGATGACCAACTTGATGAGTTTTCATTGAAACAATTTAAACTTGTCAACAACGGAATGTATTTTACAAAGGATGGTTGGCAATCAATTGAGACGGGTATTGGTAGATTTACATACAGGGATATCAATGGTAATCTTGTTGAAGACTACGGCATCATTGCTAAGACTGTAGTTGGTAATCTTATAATAGGTAAAGAACTCCAAATCTACAATGAAGATAAATCTATTGTTATAGACGAAAATGGTCTTACAATTGATGGTGGATATCTGAAGATTAAAGGCACAGAAGTCGGCTCTGATGGAAAGACTATCTCTGAGGTTATTATTGACCTTGATACAGCTCAAAAGTTAGTAGCACTTGCTCAACAAGCAGCCGATAAAGCACAAGAATCGGCTAACCAAGCCCAAGCATCTGCTAACAATGCTCAGAAAACAGCAGATGAAGTAAAGACTGTTACAGATAATCTTGTAACTGAAACGAATGAAATCCGTGAACTTGCCGAAAAAGGTGTGGATCATGTAACAACCTATTTCTATCAATCTGATTCTGCTACAGAGTTAGTTGGTGGCGAATGGACAACAAATAGTGTTACATGGATAAGCGGAAAATATGTGTGGCAGAAAGTCATTACATATTACAAAGATGGAACAGATAATTCTCAAACAGCAAAAGCTATTTGTATCTCAGGTGCTAATGGTCAAGATGGTAAGCCAGGTGAAAATGGTGTAAAGGGTAAGGGTGTAAAATCTATTACTCCTCAGTATGCCATTTCTGATAGCAACGTTTTACAACCAAATGAAGGCTGGTCGGATAAAGAACCAGCTTGGTCAGAGGGAAAATATATATGGACAAGAACACTCGTTGTTTATGACGACAATACACAAGAAACAACTACTCCTATCGTGTCTAATGGATTAAATAGTGCTCTATCTATTTCTACTGCCGCAAGAAAACAGGCTGATTTAGCCAAATCTACAGCAGATAGTGCAAACACGACTGCAAGTGAAGCCAAATCAACTGCTGATAGTGCATCTCAGACAGCTAATAAAGCAAGTGAGAATGCAACAAGTGCAGTAGACAAAGCAAATACTGCCAATACAAATGCATCTAATGCATTGAGTGCAGCCAACTCTGCTGACCAGACTGCACAGGATGCTTCTACAAAAGCTGACGCTGCCACAAAGATTGCCAATTCAGCAAGTGAAAAAGCCGATAGTGCCAATGCAAATGCTTCTTCTGCTATTGACATTTCTAATAGTGCCAAAGGCATTGCAAATAGTGCTAAGTCTGTTGCCGATACAACCAAAGGCTTAGTTGATGATGTGAAGACAGATTTATCAACTAATTATTCTACCACTGAAATTGTAAATGATAAAATCGACAAAAAAGCAGAAACAATTACTACATCTATTACTAAAACTGTTTCAGAAACTTATGAGACAAAATTTGATAGTTCACAGAAGCTTACAGATGCAAAATCTTATGCTGATGGCGTAGGTAGTAATACTCTCTCATCTGCAAATGAGACAGCCAAAGGATATGCTGATAAAGCAGAGAGTAATGCAAATGCAAACACGGCAAATCAGCTTAAATCTTATGCTAAAACAACCGATATGAAGGTTGAGATTGAAAAGAGTGCCAACGGAATTAAGCAGACTGTTGCTGAAACTTATGTTAGTAATGCTACTTATGAAACAGATTTAAATAATATTCAAGGTCAAATAGATGGGAATATTCAGACATGGAGTGGTACAGATGTGCCTACATTGAAGAATGAACCTGCAAGTACATGGTCTGACGACGAGAAAGCTACCCACATCGGAGATATATATTATGATGGTAATAATCATGCATATAGATTCAGAGTTGATAGTGGAGTATATTCATGGCAGATTCTTACAGATACAGATGTAACAAAAGCTTTATCTGATTCTGCTGATGCCGTATCGAAAGCAAACGCCACAGATAAGAAATTGTTGACAGATTACAAAACATGGTCTGATACAAGTTCGGAGATTGAACAGACAAAAAATGGTATTTTACAGACGGTAAAAGACACCTATGCTGAATCTGCTACTGTCACAGATTTAAGCAATAATCTCAAGACAAATTATTCAACGACAAAAGATATGAATAGTGCTATTAAAGAAAAGGCTGATGAGATTACTCTTAGTGTTTCAGAAACATATTCTACAAAGAAAACTGTCGAGGAAAACTTAGCAACATCCAAGAGTTATGCGGATAGTGTTGGTTCTAATACACTTGAATCAGCTAAATCTGATGCAACTTCTAAAGCAAATCAAGCTAAGTCTGATGCCATTGCTGATACAGATAAGAAATTGACATCATATTCAACTACTGAGCAGATGAAGTCTGCTATAAAAGAAAGTGCAGATAAAATTTCATTAGATGTGTCAAAGACTTATTCTACTAAAGAGGAAGTTGAAAATATTCAAGTTGGTGGAAGAAATTTACTTGTAAAAACAAATCAGGGTAAAACCAAATGGGCAAATGCTTATGCTAACGGTTCATATTCGTGTGAATCTGTTAATTGGAATGGTATAAATGCTGTAAAAATGAGTTGTGCTACTCCTACTACTTCTTGGAGAATGTTTATGTTCAATGGTCTATTGGAGAATTTTGATAAGTTAGAACCAAGTGCAATCTATACATTGTCTTATGATGTGATTGGAAATGTTAATGTAGGTTTTTCAAATTTATGGGATAGTGATGCAACTCATAGCATTATGGCTTCAGCACAGGAAACTGTTATAAAAAAAACATATGGTTTCCATTATATTGTAAATATAACTTTGAAAGATGCATTAAATAAAAGCAAACAATTGGTATATTTTAAAAATAACTTAAAAGCAGGGGAATCTGTAATTATTGCAAATCTCAAACTTGAAAAGGGCAATAAGGCAACCGATTGGACACCAGCCCCTGAAGATGTGGATTCTGATATCTCAACCGCAAAAGATGAGGCTGTTGCTTCTGCCAACAAAACTTTAACTGAGGAAATTACAAAAGTTAATTCGAATATAACATCAACCGCTGAATCTATTACGTCAACAGTCAAAAAGACTTATGAAACAATAGATAACGTCAACAAGGTAAGAACTTCTGTTACAGAAGCCGAAACAAAGGCACAACAATCTCTTGATCAGTTCTTATGGCTTGTAAAATCAGGTTCATCTTCTACTTCTCTTACTCTTACTGATTCTGCTGTTACGGCAATCACAAAGCAATTCACGATTAAGTCTCCTGATGGTTCAGCAACGATTATTGAAGGTGGAAAACTCAAGACCGATGCATTAAAGTCAAACAATTATGTTGCTGGTAACGATGGAACATATAGTGCATTTGGTACGTTTCTTGACTTGTCTAATGGAGAAATTCACACACCTGGATTCTATTTAGATTCAGTTGGTAATGCCTTTTATCAAGGTACGGTAAATGCTGATGCAGGTTACTTTGGAGATGCCAATAATAACTGGTATATTGGCTCTGCTGAGTTTGATAATATCAGAAACAAAGATGATGCGCTTGTGAATGGTGTAGAATATAGTGCATTAATTTCTAAGGGCAACGCTGCTCTTACGGCTGGTCATTGGTATCTCATGTCACAAGATGGTAGTCTTGGTATTCAATCGGGATGGACAACTATCAATGGTGGTAACTATGTCTTAGATAAAGAAACACAGAAATACTATGATATGGGTATGGTTGAACCTATCTTCGGTTCTAAGAATGAATGGGACAATAAATTCTTGTATATTCGTAGAGTAAAAAATCCGTCTTCTTCTCAGTCTACTTGGGAATATCTATTTAAGGTAGATAAAGATGGTACTATTTATGAAAACGGAACAAAGCTTTCAGATAAATATGCTCGTAAGGATGCTGTAGGTAGTACATATCTTCCACTTACAGGAGGTACAGTCACAGGTAATTTAACTGTTAATGGTACTCTCACTGCTACAGCAAGTAAGGCTAATCAGCTTACTCATACATTGAGTGTTAATGGAAAGTCGTGGAATGGCTCGGCTGATTTGACAATTGGAACTATTGGTGTTGCTTATGGCGGTACGGGCAAATCATCTTGGACTGCTAACGGTATTGTATATGCAAGTGCAAGTGGTACATTGTCGCAGTTATCTCTTGGAACTGTTGGTTATATATTACAAAGTGGAGGTACTTCTGCCCCATCATGGGTTAATCCATCGACTCTTAATGTAGCAAGCGCAATAAAGGCTACTCAAGATAGTTCAGGCAATACAATTTCAGACACATATCTTAGAAAAGATTTTGATTCAGTTAGTCAGAACGTATCATTTGGTGGTTCGGTTGATATAGATGATCTTACAGCAGGAACACTTCTTGTTAGTGGAGTAGCTAGGTTCGCTAATGGACTTATCGGTAATCTCAATGGTAACGCTTCTGCCGCTACAAAACTAGCAACTGCAAGGAAGATAGGAAATGCAAGTTTCGATGGGAGTGCTGATATTACTTTGGCTCAGATTGGAGCTTCAGCAGTTGGTCATATACATGATTATTTACCTTTGAGTGGTGGAGTTATTACAGGTGATTTAGTCATTAATGGGTATCTTCTTGGAGAAGCCAAATCTACAGGAGCTACTAATCATGCCATATTGCTTGGACACGCAAATCAGAATTATATGAACTTCTACGAGACGGGTGGATTATTCCAATTCTATAAAAGTACAAGTGGTAAAAATACACTTCTTGGCAAGATAACATCTAATGGTTGGGAAGGTAATGTAGTTGGTAATGTAACTGGTAATGCTTCAACTGCCACTTCGACAGGTAAATTTACGACAGCTCGGAATATTACGATCGGCTCGGCTAAAAAGTCGTTTGATGGTACATCAGATATATCATTTTCTCTCTCTGATATTGGAGCGTCTTCATCAAGTCATACACATAATTATGCTTCAAAGGTGACTCTTGCTGGTATGGACTATTCATGTGTAAGCAATGCGATTACTATTACAAAGGCTAATCTTCAGACCGCAATAGGTTCAACTGGTCTTGGTCTTATGACCGAAAAGGAACGTAGTAAACTGGATTCTATCAAGGTTTCAAGTGGAGGCACAATCGACTTCTCAGGTGTAACTGCTAGTGGTGCATTGACTGCCGTAGTAGGTGATGATAAGACAGTTGCGATTACTCATAATACAAGTGGCGTGAAAGCTGGTACATATAAATCTGTTACTGTTGACACTTATGGTCATGTGACTGCTGGCACAAATCCTACTACTCTGAGTGGATATGGTATTACAGATGCTTTGAGTTCAAGCACAAAGTATGCTCTGAGTGATAGTGTTGGAGGTAATGCTTTAAAGGCTAATTTATTAGCCAATTTGTATAGTGATCGTCCTACAAGTGCTAACATCGCCATTACAGGTAGTGGTGGATTAGCTACATTTAAAGCAACAAATTCAATGACTGCAAATAAGCCAAAATCTGATGGACATATTTTACATTTCTATTGGGACAATACAGCAGGATATGATGGTCAGTTATTTATGTCTGCTAGTGATAATCCAGAATTACAAATGCGTGGTCAAAAAGCAGGTGTATATGGTTCATGGAAAACCGTTTTATCAAGTAATAATTATACTGATTATGTTCCTAAAAAGGACGGTACAGGAGCAAGTGGCACATGGGGTATTGACATTACAGGTAATGCTGCTACTGCAACGAAGGCTACTTCTGCTGATTCTGCTACTAAAGCCACTCAGGATTCAGATGGCAATCCAATTAATTCTACTTATTTAAAATTAATTGGTGGAAGTATGACAGGAACTATAACTACATCAGCGTCCCAAATTCTTAAATGGACTCCTTCGACTACTGACAATAATGACACCGGATGTAGTTGGTATGGAATTGGTACATATAAAGCGAGTGATGGTTATAAAAGGTTAAATATATCTCATTATTTTGGTATCAATTTTACTACTAAAAATTCAGATAGTTGTTTTACTCATAATGGTAATACTATAATTACGTCTGCAAATATCGGATCTCAATCAGTAGCTTCAGCTATCAAAGCAACCCAAGATGGTGCAGGAAATGTAATTACATCTAAATATGTCACAATAGATACAACACAGACTATATCAGGATCAAAAACCTTCTCGAAGGAAACAACGATTTCATCTGCCACAGTTTCGACCAGTAAGACCACTGGCGCACTGAAAGTAAAGGGAGGAATCGCTTCTGAGGGGCAAATAAGCGCAGATAAAGTAATGATTGGTGATAAGTGTACATTAGAGTATGATGCCAATTTACAGTGCTTAAACTTCGTTTTTGCTTAATGATATATGTATTTTTAAGGAGAGTAGGGAACGGTACTACTCTCCTATTTTATAAAGAAAGGAGTGTGATAGATTGTTATGTTTATGGTTGCCATTCACAGATGGGACAACGAAAAATTATGGTTTAACAAATATGGATGTAGTAGACTATGGAACTTCTGTATATGACCAAGGAAAACTCGGTAAATGTAGATCGTTTGTTGGTAATGGATATTTACAGTTATCTAACGCTTTTGGAATTGAATCGGGAAAAGATTTTTCTTGTTGTTATTGGATAAAAGAAATAAGTAATAATATATTATCTAAATTTAGAGTTGTATATCAATGTGGCAATTTAATTATTGGACATTATGGTAACAAATTTGATATTTATAGTATTACTGGTAATACACTTGATCTTACTTATGTTTGTGACACGACAGAATGGGTTCATTGCTGTATGACATATCAAAGCTCAAACAATACTGTAACAATATATATAAATGGAGTTAAATGCTCGACATCACAACCTAAAAATTTAACTGGTTTATCAGGCACAACAGCTCTTATTGGTAAAAGAAGTTCTGAAACTTATCTATTTGAGGGGTATTTAAATGATTTCAGAATTTACAATACATGTCTTTCCCCACGTCAAGTCAAAGAAATATCAGAAGGATTAGTCTGCCACTACCCTCTCGGAGAAGTTGATGGAAAAATTGGTGGTAGGAATCTGATCAAAAACGGCAAAGGAAACGTGAAAGCAGGTTTTTTCAAAAATTTTCCAACTGTAACAGACGAATATGGTGAGTTCACTTTAAAATCAAAAAAAACATATAAAGGTATTATACTTGACGGATTTGTATATGAATGCAGAGATTACCCAGTTGGTGAAAAATATACATGGTCGTATGACATAATGTACACTGCTTGGAATTTTCCTACAGGTTCTAATAGGGGGGAACTCTGGATGGGACAAAGATATGTTAATGCCCCAAGTGGAGAAACCGCCACTGGTGCTTGGAGAGGGGTAACTCAACATAATTTACCCGTAGTAGGGCAAAACGGATGCGAATTAAATAAATGGTATCATGTAAAGCAAACCGTTACTATTCCTCAACAAGCATCTTCAAATGTTGGACAACAGGGTATTATATCTTTTTATAATTCAAACGCAAATGTTGAGGCGAGTTTTACAGCACGGCTTAAGAATGTAAAACTCGAAAAATCTTCTACTGCTACGCCTTGGACACCAGCTCCTGAAGACGATGCTTCTTTTTATGATAATGTAATCTACGATACAAGTGGTTATTGTAATAATGGTAGTGTAACAGATTCTACATGTCCTACTTGGTCAAGTGATACACCTAGATACAAAGGAAGTTATGCGTTTAATGGAAATAAGCAATATGTAAATTGTGGTACATCAACTATGATTGAAGGTCAAGAAGAAATTACAATAAACTGTTGGGCGTATATGGACGATTGGACTAAATTTAATGCTAGGTTGTTTAGCTGTACTGAAGGTGGGGGATATAATACAGAGGGAGTCAACAATTCAATTAAATTTGCACTAAACATTTATATTACATCAGATAAATCAAAGTATGATTATACTAGTACAATAGGTGGTTATTCTGGCATTAAATTATTAGATATGGCATCAGGCTGGCACATGATTACATGTGTATATAAGGCTTCTGTCGGAGATGCTATTTATCTTGATGGAAAGTTATATGAAAAGAAAACCTATACAAGCTATGGAATACATTTTAATAAATATAGCTATTTATTCTTAGGTGGTGAAAGTTCTGGTGTCAATTGTATTACACCATATTTTAATGGCAAGCTTTCAGATTTTCGCATCTATGTTACTGCCCTCTCCGATTCTGATATTCTTGAATTATATCAATCCTCTGCTTCAGTGGATAATAATGGAAACTTAATGTTGGCTGGTGAGGTAATTGAAGAATGAGTAATATAACTAAGCAAGGAAACCTAATTACTACTGAAATATATGAAACAGATGCGGTTGTTGAAGATGAGAATTTATTAAAATACGCAATCAATGATAACATCAAAATCAGAATTGCGAATGATTTTGTCGTTTGTAATGAAATATGGGAAATTTAAAATTAAGTAATTAACACACATAGAGTCTACTTCGGTAGGCTCTTTTATTATGTAGAAAGGAGTGTTAAATGCGAAGTTACGTTCTAGTAAACAATAAAGAAACTTATACTCTTGTGAAGTTTTCCGCACAGGATTTTGCGAATGATCCTGTGCTCTATTTGCAGACAGATTACTTATATGGAGTTAAGGAGAATTTCAAGAAAATAACAGCCATTCAGGTATTTCAGAATGATATATCTGTTGGCTTATATGAGATATATGATACATACTCTGACATTACAGACTGTGGCGCACAGTACAATGAAGATGTGAACCAATTTGTCGATTGCTTGGCGGTTAGACTAACAAAGAGTAATCTTGCTGAACAAGTTCAGAGTTTACAGGATATTATTAGTCCTGTTATAGATTTTAATACAATGTCTGATGAGGAAATTAAGACATATACGAAAGACATTCTTAATAATACTTGTACAGCAGAAATATCAAAGGGTGTACAAATAGAAACAGATAAGGGCACAGAGACATTCAGCCTTGAACAACATGATCAGAACAATATCTCTTCTCTCTGTTTGACTGCAATGCAGAATCCAGCAGTTGCATATTTGCCGTATCACTCAAATGGTAATGAGTGCCGTATGTTTCCTGCTAAAGTAATCATCTCACTCTATTTACAGATGCAGTTAAAGATTACTCAGGAAACTACTAAATGTAATCTACTCCGTGTACAGTTAGACGGAGAGACAGACAGAGATACAATTATGTCTTATACATATGACACACCTCTCAATGAATCATATCAGGCACAGTATAACGAGATTATAGCTAATACTCTTGAGATTATACAGGGGCTTATTGCTGGATTTATGGGCGGTTCAGGAACTACAGACGGCTCAGATAATACACCTGATACAGACACGTCTACATCAGAAAGTGGTGATTCAGATGGTGAAAATACAGAAACTACTACAGAAGATACTACAGCTAATTAGCATTGGCATAGTATCTGGTTTTATATATTGTGGTTTAGAAATTTTATGGCGAGGTTGGACACATTGGACGATGTTCATGCTCGCTTTTATTGTGGGAATTATTATTTCACAGTATAACAATATGTTCACATATGATATGGATTTAGCATGGCAAGTATTATTTGGTGGTTTGACTTCTATCATGTTGGAATATTTATTTGGCATTACATTTAATCAAGATTTTACCATATGGGACTATAGAGGACTTTGGGGAACATTTGCACAGAATCAACTTAATATCCTCTTCTGTTGTGCTTGGTTTGTGATTGTATGTATATCAATTTTTATATTGGACTGGTTTGAATATAAGGTACTTCATGATGAGAATAAACCTTACTATGTCGTGTTTGGTCATATATTCAGACCGTATGGAGAATAAGTTAATGGGCTGTTATATGCCCTAATTTTAGTTGAGAAAAAGGAGAAAATATTATGTCATTTAATAAGAAGATTACAACAAAGGAATTTTACAACATTGAACTCATTAACGTAGCTGAATGGTATACACAGAGTAGACAGGCTGATAGAAACAAGTTCAACTCTCTTCCATTTCAGGTACAGCTTGCTCTCAGAACAAATATTAAGGAAATCGGTAAGACTTATGAGAGTTTTATGGAGATGAAGAGAGATCTCTTGCAGTCACTTGGCGACAAGTATGTTGCTGATGGTAAAACTGAGGAAGTTGAAGAGAACGGTCAGAAGAATGTAAATGTCAAGGAAGAGTTCAGAGAGGAATATCAGAACGAGTTAGCTGAGTGCGATAAGAAGCTTCAGGAAGTTCTTAGAGATAAGACACAGGTAACTATTACTACATTTAATATGGATTCAATGTACGAGACTCTGCCTGATGACTGTGGACTCAATATGGATGATATAGAAATGCTGTCATTTATGGATAAGGTAGATGATGAGGAAGATAAAAATACAACGGAGGGCGAGTAATATCGCTCTCTCAGAAAGGAGTGATTTTACTTGGCTCAGTTAGGAAATTTGCTTGTCACAGGATCTAGTAGATTGCTTGGCAAGCTTTTTTGTAATGATATAAGTGTGGGCAATGAATTAACTGTTAAGACATTGAATACTACTGATTTTACTGCAAACAGTATAATTACAAGTGGATTAACTGTTAATGGTAATACTACCACTACTGGCACATTGAATGTAGGTAATTCACAAGCGAATGGTAAGATATCTATTAATGGTAAGGTGGTTATTAGAGATTATGCTAACAATGGTTGGCTTGGTATAAACGATACTTTAGCATGGACTAATGGTGTGTATTTCGGGAAAACCACAGTGCGAACAGATGGGATATTTCAGGTAGGTGATGCTGGTAATAAGGTACTGTTTAATCAATCTTCTGCAAAATTCTCAGTTCCAGTCACAATCAATAACTCTCTCGCTGCTAATAATATCACAGCTACCAATGTAACTGTTAATGATACTCTTAAAGCATTCAAATACGAGTTAAACACTATACAAGACTTAGGTGGCGAGTTTTGTGTTGCTCCTACAATATATATTCAATCAGGTGCAAAAGTGAATGTATCTAAAGCAAGTGCTACAACTATTACTGTTTCTATCTTAGACAAAACAGCAATTACTTCAGATTCCATTCAAGGTGTTCGTTGGGCACAAAATTCTAAAATTAAGTTCCAAGGTAAAATTGACGGATTGAATATTAGATGTAGTGGCATTATGGCTGCTAAATTGAATACAACTGCTAATACTATGTCGCTAACACTTACAGTCGAATCTGCGATAGCCGATCATTTTGCTACGGCTAAAAATGGTGTATCATATAGTGATATTAGTGTAATGCTCTATCAGAGATACGGTAAAAAGATTGGCTCAACTACTGAGAATGTATATTCCCCTGTCGGAATTAGAATGTCTGCTACAGGTAATGCAAATTCTGCGCCTTATGTTGATATTTGGGGCAATAAATCAAACTCTGATCCTGATACAGTGTATACTGTTCCAAGTGTGAGACTTGGTTACCTTGATGGATTAAAATGTGGTACTTATGATTGCGTTGGTTATGGTTTGTATGCGGATAATGTATATCTGAATGGTACTATTATAAGTAATTCAGGAACTATCGGTGGGTTTAATATTAACACTAATGCATTGGTTAATGGAACTTGGGGAACTGACAAGTCAGTATTAATGTCAACAGGAACGACAGAAAATAAAGCAGTTGGTGGCTCATCCGCTATTTCTGGTTGGTGTTTCACTGCTGGTTCTAAATTTGGTGTTACTACAAGTGGTGATTTATATGCAAGCAATGTAAATATAAGTGGTAAAGTAACGTCAGATAATATTACAGCAACTTCTGGTAGTATTGGTTCTTTTAAACTTGATTTTACATATTTACAGTCGTCTGATAAAACAGTTGGACTTAGTGCAACTGAGACTAATTGGGCATTTTGGGCTGGTGGATCTACAGGTGATACTGCTAAGTTTAGGGTGACTCGTGCAGGTACTTTATACACAAGAGATATCACTGCTACGGGTGGTACTATCGGTGGATGGAATATCACTGATGACACTATTGAAGGCAGTAATACATATAGCGATATTTTATATACCATTGGAATGAAAAATGTAGTGAGCGAGTCAGGGGATAATTATACTAATATCAGTGATCAAGCATTTATCTATTCGGATATAACCAAGGATCAAGTTACAACGAGAACTATAAGTATTAGACCAAATGGACAGATTCATCTTCAAGGTACGTCTTTATCTGCGGAATCAAATGGAGGAGAACCTGGATATTGTATTGTACATAATAATGGATTTCAAGTTTTGTCCCCTGATAAAAAAAGAACATATTTTCGAACTGCAATATTACACAACTCTGATAATAGCTCATCAGGACTTTATAATAATTTTACCTTATATACACAGACTATGACATCAACACATATAAATATTTGTAATTTAGATGATTATGCTAATCTTATAAATTTAAACTACGGAATATATTGTTCAAAGGATGCGTATTTTGGAGCGAATACAGAATTTGGTAATTGGAAAATTTCAAATACAAGAATAGCTAGTTCCAATACTATTAGTATGGGCGCAAAAGAAGCTGGAATTATGATCGTTAATGAAAAAGATAAACCTTATGTCTTAGTTCAAAATTCAAGTGGAAATTCTTTGTTTTCAATTGAAAAAAATGGTTCTATTACCCATAATGGTAATACAATTGGGCAAACATATGTTAATTCTTTTACTGATAATAAAGCAATATCTAATGCTGTATGGGCTAACACGGGAGTAAATATTACTTTACCAGCAGGTACTTATGTGATTATGGGTAGCGTACATTTTGCCAATGCAAAAGGAGGTAGACGTGCTATAAGATTTGCATCTGGTTCAACAGGTTTGGCTTATACAGAACAAATTGTTCCCGTTGATAGTAATGCAACTATTAATTCTGCACTTCAATGTCAATGGATTGTTTCGCCAACTTCTCAGACAACATATAATTTACAGGCTTTTCAGGCATCAGGTGGAAGAATAAATATGACATCAAGTTATATTAAAGCTGTGCGAATATCATAGGAGGTGGAATATGAATATATTAGATTTTACATTTAATGGAAGGAAATTATCTGATTTTGGTTACATCTGTTGCAACTTTGACAGTTCATCGGGAACAGTTGAAGTATCATCTGGTGCAGACGTGACGTTGAACCAAGAGAAGCCATCAGGATCAAATAAATTCAACTTATACTCTACCTCTTATGATGAACCGTTCACTCTTCCACTTTCGATATGTTTGAATCCTTGTGGAAACTATGAGAACATGGAAATGTCCGTTGAACAAGCTAGAAAAATACAGAAGTGGTTAAGTTTGAGAAATAAGAAGTTCAAGCTTGATGTTATAGGTTTTGAGAATATATATTGGGTAGGAACATTTACTTGTAAGCAAGTAATGCTTAATAGCTCGATAATTGGCTTTAATTTGACATTTACAGCAAATACACCTTATGCCTTGCAGGAAGATAAATCGTTCAATATAGAGCTATCAGACGCTCTTGAAAGTGATATTATATTTACTTCTGATGTTTATGGATATATTGATGCAGATTATGTTATTACAGTCAAGGAAGCTGGTAATTTGAAATTTGATACATATTACTATAATCCTAATACTGAGTCGTATACTCTTGATAGGGAATTCACAGTGCAAAATTGCATTGCTGATGAAAAAATATATGTCAAGGGTGATACTCAGCTTGTAACCAGTAGCAGGACTGTTCATGAGTTAGGCAAGGATTGTAATTTTATTTTGCCGAGAATAGTTAATACTTATCAGAGCGATGATGAAGAAGTTAGAAATAAGATCAAGAGTAATTTGAAATGTAACGTTCAGATTACATATAATCCAACAGCTATGATTGGATATGGATATAAGAGTTAAATATTATAGTTAGATAAAATTTATGGGAGTACAGATTAATTTCTGTACTCCCATTTTTTACGATTTTAATTAAATGCAGGAAATGGGATTCGAACCCACACGTAGTCGCCTACGGCAGATTTTGAGTCTGCTACGTCTACCAGTTCCGTCATTCCTGCTTATTGATTACCTTTTTGATTACTTTTAAAAATCAGATGTGCAAAGCTCCTTTCTATAAGGGTTTGCGAGTATCGTTGTTGGACTTGAACCCGCACGATGTTGCCACCAACAGATTTTGAGTCTGCCTCGTCTGCCAATTCCGACAAGCCGGCGCTTGCGACATTTGTTATATTAACACATGCCCCATTTAGTGTCAACTACTTATCATCCCCTGTTATCCTTCGCGCAACCACGACAAATCTGCCATCCTCAGTGTGTGAAGCGCATGTTGAAAGTGTGATGAGTTCATCACCGTACTCAGCCGTAACACCGCTGTCATATGATGTGTTTGACTTGACAAAATCAATATATTCATCAAATTCCGCCTTATCCGCAGCGTTAAAGAACTCATAATAATGATAGTGCTCCGTGTCATCGTCAGGATATATCTCCGATCGGAATGCACCGATGACCTCGTATGTTCCGGTCTCATACAACGTGTCAAACTTGATATTCTTATGCTTCTTATAAAAGCTCTCGTCCTCATACTGAAGCAGCTCTCTGAACATTATTCCCGACTTCATGTTATGTCCGTATATGAGAACATTGTCCGTTCTGTCATCAAACGGCCTGCAGTTCGTATCTATGAACGGTGTACCCGGATCACTCCAGTTCTTATCGAAATCCAGATGCAGATAATAATCGTTGTCATCGGGAGTGTACATGACCGGATAATCTATGGTCGTGCCATCGATCGTGAGCCATCCTGCAATATCACTGTTCTTCTCGTATAACTTCTCGAATTTCTTGAGTATCTTCTTCTCGCCATTGTCCTTACTTTTATCCGAGACCTCCACCGTAACCTTTTCGGTATCATCCCCATCGGTATCGAGCATTCCTTTAAGATCATTGAAGTTATTCTGCGCATTCTTCGCAATATAATAATACCTTCCAAGATACGCACCGCTCCAAACTGCTATAAGTAAAAAAACGACCAGTAGTATGTCCAGAACTATATCCTTTGCTGTTCTCTTTTTCTTTTGTTTTGATCTGTCTGCATTCTTTCTGTTCATGTCTTACCCTCAAAAGAAAACTAAAAAGGCTTCTGTACCTGCATACAGAAGTCCTTTTGTTGATTAATAATACTTCTTGTTTCCCCACAGATTCTTTTTCTTAAGATCAACATACTCTGAATATGCCTGTTCAAGTATCTGCTTCTCGTTAGGAAATTTCAGAAGGTGGTAGGCTTCATGGTATTTGTAGTAACCGGAATCCACGAAATACTCTTCTCTCTGTGGCTTGCTGTAATAGCTGTCAGACATCATGAGATACCAATGAACATCCTTATTTACCACATCAAATGCCGTGTTAAAAGTGTAATTGCTCTTTCCCACGTATTTGATTATAGATGCGCTTACACCTGTCTCCTCTTTCACTTCTCGCAAGGCGGTCTCATCGTGCTCCTCGCCCTTTTCAACAGTTCCCTTGGGGAGAACCCATCCTTCGTATTTGTTCTTGTAATTCTTATACAACAACAATACTTTTCCTCTGAAGATTACCACCCCTCCACAGCTTGTTGCTTCTATCACTGCAATTCCTCCTGTTTCTTCCGGGTGTGTAATTAAAACTTGAAGTCAGTATATCATATGTCAAATTATTTTTAAAGTAAATATGATCACGTATTAATGGCATACGCATCATTTTGTGCAATTATTTCACATAATTATAGTATGCGTCAAAGAGCTGTCTGGCAATATACTTTGCTGAAGCTCCAGTTGAGCTTGCATTCTCAACTATGACACATACGACTATATCCGGATCATCAACATTTGAGAATCCAACAAACCACGAATGTGAATCCATGTTGTCGTTGAACTCCGCAGTACCTGTCTTTCCGGCTATGGTATATGAGCAATCTGCAAATGCATCCGATGCCGTACCATATGATGTTACGCCAAGCATCAGATCCTTCAGAAGTCTTGCGTCAGATGCAGATATGATCTTACCGTAGGTGTTCGGCTTGAATGTCTTTACAAGATTGCCATCGCATGTCTCTATCCTGTCGATGAGATATGGGGACATCATGACTCCTCCGTTTGCTATGGTGCTCATGATCATGGCACTGTGCAGAGGTGTTATAAGTGTGTCGCCCTGTCCTATGGCTGTCTGCGGTATCTCCGAATCATCTGAGGTTGCATTTAACTCGAATACTGATTTTCTGTAATATCCGTCATAAGGAAGATCCTTGTTAAACAGGAACTTCTCACACAGATCCTTGTACGACTGCTTGTTGAGCTTCATTCCTATATTGGCAAATGAAGTGTTACAAGATTTCGCCAGTGAGTCCGCCAGATCCACAGTTCCATGAACCGCATAATCTGAGCAGTGTATCTGTACTCCGTCAAATATATCCTCGCCCTCGCACTCATACGAATATTTCTGATAATTGCTGTTCTCATGAATATACTCCAGAGCCGTGAGTACCTTGAAGGTTGAACCAGGTGGATACAGACCCTGTGTTGCACGATTCAACAGATAAGAGCTGTCAGAATCCTGTGAATCCTCTATCACACTGTCTATATAGTTCGGATCAAAATCAGGCTTTGAGACCATGGTAAGGATCTTTCCAGTATCCGGTTCCATAACCACAACAGCGCCGTCATTATATCCCAGTGCATCGTAAGCCGTGCTCTGCAGCGTGGTATTCAGTGTGCTTATGACATTGTTTCCCAGACTCTTCTCATTCCTGAGCTTGTTGTATGTCTGCGTGATTATGTTCTGGTTTGATGTCAGGAGATAGTACGCGGAGCTCATCTCAAGTCCCGCCTGTCCGTTGCTGTCATATCCGACAACATGTGCGAACACATTGGAATATGGATAATTTCTGTACTCATTTCCATCATCATCCGTCAATGTCTCCGCAAGGACATTTCCATCGCTGGATATGATGCTTCCCTTCTTTATCTTCTCCGCATAGAGAGACTGTCTCCCATTGTATGAATTGGCGATGAATGTTCTTGAATCCCTCACCATAAACACGATAATATATGCAAACATACAGATAAAGATTATGACAACAAAATATGTTATAACCAGAACAGGCACATTCTTTTTGTCATTTGTCTTCTTGTCCAGAATGTCACTATTCTCCCCAGAATTCATCTGAGTTCGTCTCTTTCCTGTCGTATCCTGTCTTTGCTTTGCGCTGGACTGGCTTTTTCTGTTTGCGTTGTTTTTCACCGCTGTTTGACTGGCCCCTGACCGCAACTGGGGTCTCTGTCCACTCTTCCCTGCTGATACTTTCCTGTCTGACATTTTTATCAACTCCACTGTTCTCTAATACACATATACCCTGAATTATTCCAAATATAATGAGTGTGCTGACAACCGAACTCACTCCATAGCTCACAAGCGGCAGCGTCACACCCGTAGATGGTATGAACTTCACAACACCGCCAACGTTCAGGAATATCTGGAATATGAAGCATATTGTAAAACCAAAGGCTACATTCTTATAAAAAGCATCTCTTATCTTCATCGATATATTGATGAAATATATGAAGCAGCTCAGATACATAAGAAGCAGGCAGAGTCCAAATATAACTCCAAGCTCCTCACATATCGCAGCAAATATAAAATCACTGGACACGACCGGTATCGATGTCGGAAGTCCCTGGCACAGACCCGTTCCCTCGAATCCGCCCGAGCCTATCGCAAACAGGCTCTGTGCAACCTGATATCCACTTCCATCTATATATTCGATCGGGTTAAGCCATGCATCGATTCTCATGGTGACATGGCTGAAATGATTCTTCAAAAGCATATATCCAACCACAGCAAGAACCGAACCTCCGAGGCCTCCGCCTATAAGTATGCTGTGCTTACCAGTGGCAAGGTACAGCATCATGACAAATACCATGAAGAAGATCACCGCACCACCGAGATCCGTCTCAGCCACCAGAACCAGCATGAAAAGTCCTGCTACACAGATCGTTTTCATCATATCCTTAAAGTTCTTTGCCTTTTCAAATGAGCTGGCAAGGAAGAATACGAATATGATCTTGACGATCTCCATAGGCTGCATCGATATTCCGCCTATGCTTATCCAGTTGTTTGAACCATATTTATCAACTCCCACATGCGGGATGAACACCGTGCACAGGAAGCCTATACCAAACACCGCATAGAATATATTCCATTTCTTTATCTGCGGGAACTTTACCACGAACAACGGCACAAATGCCGTCACCACCAACATGATCGTGGCAAATATAAACTGCTTCTTCGCCAGGTCAAAATCAAGTCTTGTCAGCATGACATAACCTATGAGAAGAAGGAATGACATATTGTTCGTTATAAGTCTCGATGAGCCCTTATAAATGGCATGATATGAAACCATATATGTTATGGATACTATCATCTGTAGCAGATAAAATATAAGTATGCTCTTCTTCTCATAATGCAGATATAATGTCAGATAGCAAAGAAAATGTATCATGAACACATAAAATATCTGCACATTAAGCGCCCGCCGTTTCTTATCGGCAGGCACAGGCTTTAAAACCGTAAAGCATTTTACGGTGTATAAAACCATAAAAAATATGATCAAATACTTCGCTATCTCCGTTACTATTGTTATCATGTTTCCACCTTTATCAAAAAATCTTAATCGATTCCTTTGTAATAATGTCCCCTGGTATACTGATCTACAGACATGGATACTGCTTTTTCCCCTGACATGGCAAGCTCCAGACTGTCCATTATATCCTTTACTTTATTAGTATCCTCAATTGTAAATTCAATATAACAGTCTTTACCTGAAATACCGGTTTCAGCCAGTCTGTCTATCATATTTGTAGGAACACCATTATATATAATGTTATAGCAGTACGCACAGTCATTTCTGACATAGAATCTGTTTCCCCTGTCATCCGTCAGGACATTCCGGGACATCTTCCTTGAGGCACAGCCGTTCATGTAATTGCCTGCTATACAGTTTGCAGTGATCATAACCTTCTGATGACCATAGAGCTTTATGAGTGTATCATATGAAAGACCATGTATCTCATCAAGTGTGAGCTCGTTTGAGCACATAAAGCACACATCACCCATATTCTCTCTATAGAAATCAAACGCATTATCATTATACGCATAGAGACTGGCATCTGCGATCACGAGTCCCTTATAGTCCAACTTCTTTAGAATTCCCAGCTCGTCATAATTTCTGATCATCACACCGTCAAATGAACCAAGTTCACCGGAAAGGCCTGAATATCTGTCAAGCTCTCTCTGCCGCAATACCTCAGGCAGAGCAAGGATCACTCTGAATCCGGCCTGCTTCAATTCATCTGCATATTTTCTGACATTATAATCTACTATTACATTGCTGACCCATTTATAATTCTTAACAATATTTACATGGTCAGCGTCCGACACTCCAACTGTAACACCGTGAACAGTGTTGTTTTTCACATTTTCAAGAGGTCTTTCAGCGCCAGGCAGGCCAGTTCTTACTGCACCGCCATCCCGCCTGTAACTCTGTGAGATCTGCAGTCCAAGCTGTTCAAGTGCCTCCCGCCTCAGGTTGTTCACTGCGCTTATCTGTACAAACAGGTTGTCAGATACATCAGCAGCTATATCCCCGAGCACATAATCTGTACCGCCTGTCTTTTTGATCTTGTCAACTATCTGTGACTCTGTGACAGGCTTGTTAAGTGCCTGTGTACACACAGGCCCCTCGACTGAGACAGAACACTTTCCTTCTACAGTTGAAAGCTTAAGCTCTAATGGCTGATCCGCATACGCACTGACATGTGCAACGAGCTCTATCTTCCTGTCGGCATTTATTATATTATTCTGTATATCTTCCAGAAGCTTACCGTTTCTTGTACGGTATACATCATTGAACTTTGCAATGCTCCTGAATGACTTCGCCTTAAGTCTGACATTCTTTCCCGCTTTTGCCGCCACATTGCATGTGAGCTCCACATCACCATTTCTGCCTCTTATCTCAAGGACATCGCCTGCGGATACATTCTCGTCAAGTTTTATATCCACATATGGCTTTTCTACCGCATTCACACGCCCAACCTTAATTCCTGTGTGGTTCGGTCTGCTGTTCGCAAGCATCTTTTTGCCATTGGATGTGTAATAATAACCTGAGCAGAATCCGCCCCTGTTATATATGTCGAGAAGCTTCTTCTCCTGCTCCTCTGCCAGTTTCTCCACTGATTCGCCCGCCAGATAAGCATCTCTGACCTCACGGTACGCAGTCACGGTTGCAGCCACATACTCTGGCTTTTTCATTCTTCCCTCTATCTTGAAAGAATCAATTCCCGCATCTATGAGCCTGCTCAGACTCTTCAACATGCACATATCCTTCAGGCTGAGCATATACTCATTTACATCATTTGAGGCATACAGCTTTCTGCACGGCTGGGCACACCTTCCCCTGTTACCGCTTCTTCCTCCGGCAAAGCTGCTCATCAGGCACCTTCCGGAATAGCTGTAACACATCGCTCCGTGGACAAATGTCTCCACCTCTATATCAACATTTTTCTTGATCTCTGTGATTTCTGACAATGACAATTCTCTCGATGGCACAAATCTGGTCATGCCTATGCTTTTCAGAAACGCAGCGCCCTGTGAACTGGACACGCTGAGCTGTGTACTTCCGTGCAGTGGAAGGTCTGGAAACGACTTGCCCAGAACGGAGACAACTCCCATATCCTGTACAATTATCCCATCCACGCCCTGCCTGTAATAAGGCTCCACATATGATGGGAGCCTTTGTATCTCTTCATTCTTAAGCAGTGTGTTGATCGCCATATAGACCTTCACTCCGAATCTGTGACAATAGTCTATGGTATCAAGCAATTCTTTTTCATCAAAATTACCGGCAAATGCCCGGGCACTGAACATACTGCCTCCAAGATATACCGCGTCTGCATATGCATTGACTGCAGCTTTCACCGCCTCCGTGTTGCCCGCCGGTGCCAAAATTTCAGTCTTATTTAACATTTTTCTCCGCTTCAAGTTTTATGATCTGTCTCTGAAGTTCACTTATCTTCTCTTTGTATTCCTCTATCATCTTCTGTGCAGACTCATACTTTATCTGCACCTCGATAACCTCATGTCTCAGATCATATATCTGCTTATCCTTGTCGTCATCCTCGGTGAGCATCTGATTGACCTGATCCTTTGCCTTAAAGTAGTCATCGGCTATATTCAGTGCAAGCAGAACATTCTGATACTCTGCGTTAAATCTCCTGTACGCCTCAGATGACTGACATTCTGCTATCTTGCCATTGATATATGTCGCCACATTCTGGAGATAGTCCTCGCTCTCCTGGCCGCTCAATGTATATACTTTATTGTTGATTACCACCTTGATATCATTCTTCTGTGCCATATCCCATTCTCCTTTACTTATCCTTTATAAATGCATCCAGTCCAAAATGTCTGTAACATAGATCAGTGACAACTCTTCCCCGGGGAGTTCTGTTTATGAATCCATTCATTATGAAATACGGCTCATACACATCCTCTATCGTGCCCGGATCCTCACCAACGGCAGCCGCCAGTGTATCCAGACCGACAGGCCCTCCTGCAAATTTCTCTATCATTGTCATTAATATATTTCTATCGTTCACGTCCAGTCCCATGGAATCGACCTGAAGCTTGTCCAGAGCGGCCTTAGCAACATCGTGATCTATATGGCCGTCATGACACACCTCAGCATAATCCCTGCAGCGCTTGAGAAGTCTGTTCGCAAGTCTCGGTGTACCTCTTGATCTTCTTGCGATCTCAAGTGCACCCTCCTCGTCTATGTCAACTCCAAGAACCTCCGCTGACCTCATCACTATCTCTCTCAGATCGTCATGGGTATAAAATTCCAGCTTGTCCACCATTCCAAATCTGTCCCTTAGGGGAGCCGACAACATTCCGACCCTCGTCGTTGCACCTATCAGGGTAAATCTTGGCAAATCAAGTCTGATCGACCTTGCACCTGCGCCCTTGCCTATCACAACATCTATTGCGTAATCCTCCATAGCCGGATAGAGCACCTCCTCAACCTGTGTGCTGAGTCTGTGTATCTCATCGATAAACAAAATGTCGTTGTCCGACAGATTGTTGAGTATCGCGGCAAGCTCACCGGGCTTTTCTATGGCAGGTCCCGAGGTGATCTTGATATTTACCCCCATCTCATTTGCCACAATGGTCGACAGCGTCGTCTTACCAAGTCCCGGCGGTCCATACAGAAGCAGATGATCCAGTGGCTCATTTCTCTTCTTCGCCGCCTCTATGAATATGTGCAGATTATCCTTGACCTTTTTCTGTCCAATATACTCCGACAGATACTGAGGTCTGAGATTATATTCACTTTTCTGTTCTTCTATGTCCAAGCTTTCTGTTGAAATAATTCTGCCCATTTTTTCTACCTATCTGATCAATATTCTATATCATAAATCTGAGTGCCGCCTTAAGGAGCTGCTCCTCATCCATATCCGCTGAACCATCTACACGCGAAACAGCACGTCCCGCCTCAACACCTGAATATCCAAGTGCTGTGAGAGCCGATATGACATTTGTTCTCACATCGCCTGCAACGTTCTGCACATCAACCGAATCATTGTATGCTGCATCTAGCATATCCTCCATGCTCAGCTTATCCTTGAGCTCCAGAATGATCCTCGAAGCGCCCTTTGCCCCGATTCCATTAGCCTTTGATATGGCCTTTACATCCTCAGATATGACCGCAAGCCTGAGCTCGTTCACGGCGAGTGTTGACAGAAGAGACATGGCTACCTTTGGCCCCACACCATTCACTCCCAGCAGTATCTTGAACACATTTAGTTCATCTGCGTTCTCAAAGCCAAACAGACTTATCTCATCCTCGCGTATATACATGTATGTGCTTACTTTTATCTCTGAATGTACCGGTGGAAGCTTCTCCATAAACTTTCCGGATACCATGAGCTGATACCCTATTCCACCACACTCGATCACTATATAATTGTCACCCTTTATTTCAAGTGCTCCTCGAATATATGAAATCATCCGTTAACTCTTCCTGTCCTGTAATATATGACGGTATCTCAAAATCGCATAGAAACCGACACTAAATCTTCGTAATTATATCATATTATTTATCAATTGTGAATATATGTTTGCTTTTTTGAAAAACGACAGCTACTATATATATTGCAGAACAATGCACGTTCTATAATGTACCTTACGCAAGGAACCAAAAGGAGCCATTATGATAATTTTTAAATATACTGAAGACATAAATGTAGATACAGCTCACATATCGGACGAGCTGTCGGATATACTCTATTTTGATATAGAAACAACCGGCCTCAGCGCCAAACGTTCGGATCTCTATCTGATCGGATGTTCATATTTCTCAGACAGTGCATTTCGCACCCAGTTGATATTCAATGACAACGGAACTTCAGAGCCTGAAATGCTGTCCCATTTTGAACAGATCCTAAAGAATCACAAAATACTGGTGTCATACAACGGCGATACCTTTGACATCCCCTACTTACTGAAAAAGATGGAGCAATTCGACGTGGACACTACGCTTGACAATATACAGAGCGTGGATATATATAGAACAACCAGAAAATACAAAAAGCTTCTGCGTCTGGACTCGGCTAAGCAGTTTGACATAGAGCATCTGATTAACTTCCAGAGAAATACTTTTATATCAGGAGGCGATCTTATATCCGCCTACAAACATTATCTGAGTTCTCACGACGAATCTCTGCTTGACGATATGCTCACCCATAACCATGACGATATAAGAGGGCTTATATCTATATCTGAATTTGTGAATATCCCTCATATTCCTGATGACTTTCAGATAGATGATATATCCGATACCATCGATTCAATAACATACAACTGTTCCATTCCAAAGCTTCCATGCCGCATAACGGAATCCCTGAATGGAATTCTTGTAAATGCATGTGACACACATATGCATGTGGTCGTTCCAAAGACCCGGGACACCGAAATGAAATACTTCTTCAAGGACTACAAAAATTATTACTATCTACCTATGGAGCACATGGCCATACACAAATCAATGGCGGCTTATGTGGACGATGCCCACAAGGAAAAAGCGACAAAAGACAATGCTTTCACCACCAAGACCGGCAGCTTCATACCCTGTCCACCAGGATTTCACGGAGAGATATTCTATGATACAGATCTTAAAGGAAACCGTTTTCTTTCGGACAGCACCGAATTACACGAAAAATGTGAGCAATCCCACGCCTATATCCTTGCAGTCCTGAACAAACTATTCTGATATAAATATTCTGGCATAAAAAAACCGTAGTCATTATCGACTACGGTTTTCTTAACTGTCTATATATCAGATTACTCCTCTGTGTCCTCTGCTACATCATCTGTATACTCTGGAGCTGGAAGTAATTCCTTTACGCTGAGACTGATCTTCTTGTCATCTGCATTGCACTCAACAACAACTGCCTCAACCTCATCGCCTACCTTGTATACATCCTCTGGCTTGTTAACATGCTCATATGAGATCTGTGATACATGGAGAAGTGCGTCAACACCTGGCTCAAGCTCGATAAATGCACCGAAATCAGCCATTCTTGCTACCTTACCTGTAACTACTGTTCCAGGAGCATACTTCTCTGCTGCGTTAAGCCATGGGTTTGTATCATCAAACTTAAGGCTGAGAGCAATCTTCTCGCCGTCAATGTTCTTGATGAATGCCTTAACAGTATCACCAACCTTGAGAACTGACTTAGGATCGTCAACTCTTCCCCATGACATCTCTGAGATGTGAAGAAGTCCATCTGCTCCACCGAGATCTATGAATGCACCGAAGCTTGTAACGTTCTTTACAACACCCTCAACTATCATTCCAACTTCTATTCTATCAAACAGAGCCTTTGCAGCCTCTGCCTTTCTTGCTGCAACGATCTGCTTTCTGTTACCAATTATTCTTCTCTTCTTTGGCTGGTACTCTGTGAGTACAAACTCGATATCCTGATCAAGGTACTTGTCAAGATTCTTCTCATATGTATCTGAAACAAGACTAGCAGGGATAAATACTCTTGTCTCATCGTACATAACGTTAAGTCCACCGCTTACAACCTGAACAACCTTACCTGTAAGGATCTCTCCTGACTCAAGAGCAGCCTCAAGCTTCTCATTAGCCTTCTCTGCAGCAACTCTCTTGTATGAGAGAAGAACTGATCCCTCGCCATCGTTTGTCTTAACAACCTTGGCTGTTATCGGATCATCAACATGTACAAGCTCTGTCAGATCTGCATTAGGTGTGTTGGTATACTCGCTTCTAGGAATAATACCATCTGACTTGTAGCTGATGTCTACCAGAATCTCATCAGGCTTAACATCGATAACTCTACCTTCTACTATCTCTCCTGTCTTGATTGAGACTCTGCTCTCATCATTCTTTAATAATTCTTCAAAATTCATCTCGTCCATCCTACCATGAACCTCCTTAATAATTTTGTTTGGGGTAGATGCCCCAGCTGTAATACCTACCCTACTAACGGATTCAAAAGTAGTCAAATCCAAATCAACGAGTGTCTGTATATAGTAAGTATTCTCACATTCTTTTTTACTAATCTCATATAACTTCTGAGTATTAGAGCTGTTCCGACCACCTATAACAATCATGGCATCTACCTTTGATGCAATCTCCTGCGCCTCCCTTTGACGCACAGACGTAGCATTACAGATAGTCTTATAAGCAGTAACATTATACAATTTATTTCGAATAATATCAACAATATAATTAAATTTTCTGTAATTAAAAGTTGTCTGACTAACTATCGATATATTATCCGCTGTTTTGACCTCTCCGTCAATATATTTTCTTACAAAAGCCTCAGCCTCCTCCTCGGAACCTATGACTACCGGAGGCTCTACACACCAGCCCACGATTCCTTTTACCTCGGGATGGCTTGAGTCGCCTATGATGACGACTGTATTTCCTTTCTGTCCTTCCTCGCGCACTATGTTGTGTATCTTCTTGACAAATGGACAGGTCGCATCTATCACCGTATTCCCACCAGCCTCCAGAATGTCATATATCCTTTTCTCAGCGCCATGGGATCTGATTATGACCTTGCTGTCTTTTATCTCAAGCAATTCGTCATCACTGTCGATCACCTGCACTCCGTGCTTTGTAAGGTCACCAACCACCTCTTCATTGTGTATTATCTGACCATAAGTATACACATTTTCCTCGTCAGCATGTTCGTATGCTGTATCCACCGCACGCTGAACGCCAAAGCAGAATCCGGCACTCTTTGCAAGTAATATCTCCATATCTAAACCACCTGTATTACATTCTCTCTCTTGCAAGTCCGACTATAGTGTCTGTAACCTGCTCTATCGTCATATCTGAGCTGTCGATAAGAACCGCGTCATCAGCCCTCTTTAAAGGAGCTGTTTTTCTCTCCATATCCTGCTTATCCCTCTGGATTATATCCTGCTCTATCTTCTCTATATCAATATTCTCAGCGCCCTTTGCGACAAGCTCGTCATATCTTCTTTTGGCCCTCACTGCCGAAGAGGCGGTAAGGTATACCTTGAGCTCTGCTGAAGGAAGTATATTTGTTCCTATATCCCTTCCATCCATGACAACATCATTTGAAGCAGCGAGATCCCGCTGGAGTGACAAAAGCTTTTCCCTGACGCATGGAAGTGCAGATGCCTTTGAAGCCATATTACCGGCAGCCTCAGTTCTCAGCTTTCCTGTTACATTCTCGCCGTTAAGGTAGACCTGCTGTGCTCCATCCTCATATTTTATCTCCACGGAAATGTCCGCTATGCTTTTCTCCACCAGGTCTTCATCGCTGGCAGATATATCGCTTTCTGTGAGATATACAGCCACCGCCCTGTACATGGCACCTGTATCCACATATATAAAACCAAGCTCGCCTGCCGCCTTTTTTGCTATCGTGCTTTTGCCTGCACCTGCAGGTCCATCTATTGCTATATTCATATCTTCGTCTCCCTGTAATTAAATTGACTGTCGTCCACGCCTATTGTAAACTCTCGGAAGCAGAAAGTCCAGCCAGATATCCAGTCGACCACGCCACCTGCAGGTTAAATCCACCTGTCAGCGCATCGATATCCAGCAGTTCTCCGGCAAAATACACGCCCCCCACAAGCTTAGACTCCATGGTGGAAGGATTTACCTCTTTTACGCTCACTCCGCCTCTTGTGATTATAGCCTCATCATATCCCCGAAGCCCCACAAATGTAAGTCTGAATTCCTTCAGCACATCTATAAGTCTCTGTCTTTCTTCCCTGGTCACTGAGTTGACCTTCTTATACGGATCGATACCGGATCTCTCCACAACCACATCTATCATCTTGATCGGAAGCAGATCTCCAAGAGAATTCTTGAAGTCTTTGTTTGCATATTTCTTGAAATCCTTGAGGAGTCTGGCATCAAGCATATCTCTGTCCATAGCCGGCTTCAGATCTATGTACATGTCTATATCTTTTCCAATATACCTGTGTATATATGCGGAGGCCTTGATCACCAGCGGCCCACTTATGCCAAAGTGGGTAAACAGCATCTCCCCCTGTTCGTCAAATATTTTCTTCTTTCCACTGCTTATGTGAAGTGCCACGTTTTTAAGCGACAGTCCCATCATCATGGAGCAGCATTTCTCTTCTATCTCAAACGGAACCAGTGATGGACTTAACGGCTTTATCGTATGACCCATATGTTCTGCCAGTCTGTATCCGTCTCCGGTAGATCCCGTGAGTGGATACGATCTTCCGCCGGTACAAATTATAACAGCATCACAGTATATCCTGTCATTGCCTGTCCCGCCGTTATCTCCTGATACGTCAACACTCTTTATCCTGCCATCCTCTATATTGATTCCTGTAACCTTCGTATTCAAATACAGACTTATATTTTTATTTCTGTTTATAAGAGTTTTGAATGCTCCTATAACGTCTGAAGAATGATCGCTTGTCGGGAACACTCTTCCTCCGCGTTCTATCTTGAGCGGACATCCGGCCTTCTCCAGATAGTCCATTATCATATTGTTGTCAAATGTATAAAAGGAGCTGTACATAAACTTGCTGTTTGTGACCACTGAATTAAAAAATCCGTCAGCGTCACATGCATTTGTCACATTACAACGTCCCTTACCTGTTATAAATAACTTTTTTCCGATCCTGTCATTCTTTTCAATGAGAATGACCTTATTCTTCTGTGCCGCTGTCAGTGCAGCCATTACCCCTGCAGCTCCTGCTCCTATAACCACTATTTTTCCTGTCATATTATCTCCATATATTAAACAAAAGGACAGAGACTCCGCTCGCGGAGCTCCGTCCCTTTTTATGATCATTTATATATCTGACCTTATGAATTCAGTTATTAAACTGGATAAGCTGTGCTGTCCTTGTCAGCAAGTGTGACATCGACCTTCTTATCCTGAGCCTCTCTGTACTTGAAGAAGTCAGTTGCAACCTGTGGGAACAGTGCATATGTGAGTACATCCTCATCCTGCTTCTTGTACTGGATCATCTCCTTCTCAATCTTGTCGAGCTCGTTCTCAAGAAGATCTGCTGGACGGCATGTGATCTGCTTCTCATCGCCGATAACCTTCTTCTTAACCTCTGGATCAACAGGCTTTACTGACTGACCATACTCGCCACGTACAAGTGCCTTTGACTCCTTTGTACACATCTTGTATCTCTCGCCTGTTACGACGTTGAGAACTGCCTGCGTGCCAACGATCTGGCTTGAAGGAGTAACAAGTGGTGGCTCACCATAGTCCTTACGAACTCTTGGAACCTCCTCAAGAACTGCCTCGAACTTATCCTCAGCACCCATCTCCTTGAGCTGTGATACGAGGTTTGAAAGCATTCCACCAGGTACCTGGTAGAGAAGTGTCTTAACGTTAACGCCAAGAACCTTTGGATTTAAGAGACCACTTGCGATCCACTCTTCTCTGAGTGGTCTGAAGTAGTCTGCTATCTCAGCCAGAAGCTTCTGATCCAGACCTGGATCAAACTCTGTTCCCTCAAATGTCTTGGCCATAACCTCTGTTGCAGGCTGTGATGTACCAAGCGCAAGAGGTGAGATTGCTGTATCGATGACATCACATCCAGCCTCTACAGCCTTGAGATATGTCATTGAAGCTACACCTGATGTGTAATGTGTATGAAGCTGAATTGGAAGGCTTGAACCATCCTTGAGTGCCTGTACAAGCTCTGTAGCCTTATTTGGAACAAGAAGTCCAGCCATATCCTTGATACAGATTGAATCTGCTCCCATATCCTCGATTCTCTTTGCCATATCCTTCCAGTAATCCAGAGTATATGCATCACCGAGTGTATATGAAAGAGCTACCTGGGCATGTCCACCCTCTTTGTTACAAGCCTTAACTGATGTCTGAAGGTTTCTAAGATCGTTCAGACAGTCAAATATTCTGATGATATCAATACCATTTGCGATTGACTTCTGTACGAAATACTCTACAACATCATCTGCATAATGACGGTATCCGAGGATATTCTGTCCTCTGAAGAGCATCTGCAGCTTTGTATTCTTGAATCCATCTCTGAGCTTTCTGAGTCTCTCCCATGGATCCTCCTTAAGGAATCTGAGTGATGCATCAAATGTTGCACCGCCCCAGCACTCTACTGAATGATAACCAACCTTATCCATCTTGTCGATGATAGGAAGCATCTGCTCGGTTGTCATACGAGTAGCTATAAGTGACTGATGCGCATCACGCAGTACAGTTTCCGTAATCTTTATCGGTTTCTTATCTGCCATTTTATCGTCCTCCTATAATTATATAAATTCTGATTAAATTCCAAATATTGCAAGGAATGTACCTGCAGCTACGGCTGTACCGATAACACCTGCAACGTTTGGTCCCATAGCGTTCATCAGAAGGAAGTTTGTAGGATCATACTGTGATCCAACCTTCTGTGAAACTCTGGCTGCCATTGGAACGGCTGATACACCAGCTGAACCGATAAGCGGATTAACCTTACCCTTTGTCGCCCAACACATGAGCTTACCGAAGAGAACTCCGGCTGCTGTACCAAATGCGAATGCGACAAGACCAAGGAATACTATCTTAAGTGTACTCATCTTAAGGAATGCCTCTGCACTTGTAGATGCACCTACTGAAGTACCAAGTAAGATAACAACGATATACATAAGAGCGTTTGAAGCTGTCTCTGTGAGCTGCTTTACAACGCCGCACTCCCTGAAGAGGTTACCAAGCATCAGCATACCTACAAGTGGAGCTGTTGTTGGAAGTATAAGAACTACCACAAGTGTAACAATGATAGGGAAGAGAATCTTCTCGATCTTGGTTACAGGTCTGAGCTGTGGCATTCTAACAAGTCTCTCCTTCTTTGTTGTGAGAGCCTTCATGATAGGTGGCTGGATAACTGGAACCAGTGACATATATGAATATGCCGCAACTGCTATAGGTCCGAGAAGTGTTCCACCCATACCGAGCTTACCGGCAAGGTAGATAGATGTAGGACCATCAGCACCACCGATGATTGATATAGCTGCAGCCTCTTTACCATTGAATCCCATAAGGAATGCAAGGAAGTAAGCTGCATAAATACCGAACTGAGCTGCAGCGCCAAGCAGGAAGCTCTTTGGATTTGCAATAAGCGGACCAAAGTCTGTCATGGCACCTACACCCATGAATATAAGCGAAGGTAAGATACTCCACTCATCAAGCAGGTAAAAATAATGTAACAAGCCGCCCTCTGCCATAATATCTGGGAACATGTTTACAAGAAACATACCAAATGAGATAGGGACAAGAAGAAGTGGCTCAAAGCCCTTTCCGATTGCAAGGTACATGAATACAAACGCTATAAGGATCATAACGTAGTTCTTCCAGTCAAGACTTGCAAAACCGGTCTGATTAGCTAAATTTGTCAAAACGTCAACTATTGTGCTGCCCATTTAGTTGTTTCCTCCTATAAGATTTATTCTAATTCAAGCAATTAGTTGAGTGTTGCAAGTGTATCGCCTGACTCAACACTAGCGCCTACTGTAACGTCTATGCTTGCGATTGTACCATCTTCTGGAGCAACAACTTCGTTTTCCATCTTCATAGCCTCAAGGATAAGGATTACCTGACCCTTCTTTACTGAATCGCCAACATTAGCCTTTACTGCAAGGATCTTACCAGGCATAGGTGATGAAACCTTAACGCTTCCTGCGCCGCCTGCTGCTGGTGCTGGAGCTGCAGGAGCTGCTGCTGGTGCAGGTGCTGCCACTGGAGCTGCTGCTACAGGTGCTGCTACTGGAGCTGCGCCACCTGATAATTCTTCAACTGATACATCGTATGATGTGCCATTAACTGTGATTCTATAATTCTTCATAACAATTATCCTCCTATAATTATCTCTTATTCTTTTTTCTTGGTCTTACAACCAACTTATCGTTACTTGGATAGTTTACACGAACTCTTGTCTTTCCGCCCTGTGCCGCCATAACCGCTGCTGATATAACCGCAACAAGCTCTGAGTCGTTCATAACGCTCTCACCGGTCGCTGTGTTGACAATGTCTACTATTCCAGCCGGAGCAGGTGCGTTTCCTGCAGGAGTCTCATCCTCCTTGTCAACATTTAATGTTGCAACGCTTCCAAGAGCCTTCTTTGCCTTCTCAGCCTTTCTCTTCTCTCTTGTCTCCTTGTCCAAAAGAGCCGGAACATACTTGAGAAGTGAAATTATGAATGATATGAAGATAAGTGCTATAAACACGATACCCATACCTATGAGGGTATTTGCTCCCGCATCCTTCATCTTGTCCTTAAGTGTCTGATTAGCAGCAACTTCAAATTCGGAAATCTTGTATGGATAAACACCATTTGATGCAAGCATCTGATCAGCCTCTTCTTCTGAATACTGATTCTGAGCCATCACTGAATACTTCTGGAAATTGTAAGTTACCGAATTGTCTACAAATGTTGCCTTTACTATAGCTTCTTTTTCTGCACATTCTGCATATAATGTAACAACAACCTTGTCATCAACTTCTTGTATTGTTTTATCATCTTCATCTTCGAGATTGACCGGCTTAAACTGCTGGAATTTACCATAGTCAGACTCAATCGTTGAAAAAACCTTTAATGCATCAGCAGTCGTTTCATCTACCTGACCGCCATTTGCCTCTTCATCCACATAGAAATTATATACATCTTCAACCTGCGCAACCTGCATGTAATTCGTAGCCTGTGTTTCTGCTATCTGAACCAATGTGTTTCCGTCATAGTCAAATTCTACTTTCTTGTCTGAAGACGAACATCCGGCAAGTGCAAATGTAACAGCTAACATAGAAACTATCAATAATAACTTTTTCTTTATTATCTTTTCCATTAAGTTGTCACTCCTTTATATTGTTCCATGCTTCTTGAATGGTCTGTCCTCACTCTTAGAAAAAAGCATATCGAGTGCTGCTATAACTCTCTTTCTTGTTGCATCAGGCTCGATGATATCATCCACGTAGCCTCTTCTCGCTGCAGATACGGCACCTGAAAGAGCATCTGTGTACTCAGCCTTCTTCTCCTTGATATAAGCAAGCTTGTCACCGGCTGCTGCGATCTCATCTTCATACATGATCTTTACAGCCATCTCTGGATCCATTGTTCCGATAACTGACTTAGGCCAAGCAAATACAACATCAGCTCCGATAGCCTTTGAACACATAACTGTGTAGGCTGTACCATATGCCTTGTCAAGCATAACAGTTACCTTTGGCACTGTTGCGTTGGCATAAGCGTAAGTAAGCTTTGCAACAGCCTTTGAGATAGTCTTCTCTTCCTTTACAGTTGCTGCAAATCCCTTGATGTTTACAAGTGTGACAACTGGGATATTGAATGAATCACAAAGCTTTACGAAATCCTCTGCCTTATATGCACCGGCTGTTGTCATGACATCCTTCTGGTTTCCGACAACACCGACTGTCTCACCGTTAAGTCTGATAAATGCAGTAACAACGTCATCTGCAAAATCCTTCTTGAGCTCGAATACAAACTCATCATCAGTGATATCTGCTATAACAGCCTTCACATCCCCTGCCTTTGTAGCAAGATCTGGAATGATTCTGTTCACATCATCCTCACATACTGCGCAGTCGCCATCATCCTCATTGTTTGATGGAAGAAGACCTACCATAGTTCTCACTGCACCGAGAAGCTCTGCCTCTGTGTCGTATACTGCGTCAACATTTGCTGTGTTCTCTGCAACATAATCTGCTGCTGCAGTGTCAAGCTTCTCTGCACGGTTCTCATCCAGTGCATTTGGACTGTTAACAAAGAGCTTAGCTCCTTCCTTAGTCATGAATGTTACGTCTGTGAGATTAGGTATAAGTGCTGCACCACCACCGCATGTACCAAATATAGCTGTGATCTGTGGTATTACACCTGATGCAAGAGTCTGCTTCATGAATACCTCTCCAAATGCATTAAGAGCATCTGTAGCCTCCTGAAGTCTGAGTCCGGCACAATCGATCAGCCCGATAACAGGTGCACCCATCTTCATTGCCATGTCGTAAAGGTTTGCGATCTTCTTGGCATGCATCTCGCCTATAGAACCGCCGAGCACCTTTGCATCCTGGCTGTAAACATAAACTAAATTGCCATCGATCACTCCATAACCGGTTATTACGCCGTCTTTTGGAGTATCCTTGTCCTGAATGTTGAAATCTGTATTTCTAGCAGTTACATATGCGCCGATTTCAACAAAACTTGAGTCATCAAGTAACATTGAAATTCTGTCACTTGCTGACAAGCTTGGTGTGTTGCTCATTTTTAGCCCTCCGTTTAATTTATTTTAGGACTATATATAGTCCAATTTTCGCCGAGTATAATTGTAAAGCCTTTGTCGTCATATTTCAAGTAAAATCGAAAAAACCACCAAAGGTTTATCGGCGTTGTAAGCGATTATTTTTCAAAATAAAACAGGGAATCTGTGTAAAATATACCCTCAAACAAAAGTATACCCCAAATTCCCCGTTGAATTATAAAATCTGTTTTATTTTTTACTGTTTTAGTCCTTGAGGACTTCTCTGTTGTGATACAGATAATCTCCAAGAGATATAAGTGTCAGTGCAAGTGCAAGGTAGATGAGCACCTGATCAAAGATGTAGAACACCTTGAGATCAGCTATCAGAAATCCTACCATGATCATCTGAACCGTTGTCTTGATCTTTCCCCACCATCCGGCAGCAATAACAATTCCCTTTTCTGCCGCAATAAGTCTGAATCCGCTTATTATGAAATCACGCGCTATGATCACTATAACGATCCATGCTGGGATCCTGTTCAGATCCGACAGTGCTATGAGTGCCGAACATACCAGCAGCTTATCTGCCAGAGGATCCATGAATTTTCCAAAATTGGTGACCAGATTGTATTTTCTTGCAATCTTTCCGTCAAGCATATCTGTAAGTGATGCGGCTATGAATATTACAAGTGCCACCCACTTCGACCATCCCGGTGACATATATAAAAACACGAGAAAAAATGGAATCATTATAGCTCTTAGTATTGTCAATTTGTTTGGTAAATTCATTCTACTATCACTCCTGTCAAGTCATATTCATTTGCCTCGGTTATCTTCACATCCACAAATGAACCGGATATCAATTCATATGGTGCGCTGACGAACACTATTCCGTCAACCCCCGGAGCATCTCTGTAGGTTCTTCCCACATATACATCATCGTCGACCAGATATCCCTCAATGAGAACCTTCTGGGTGCTTCCGATCATCTGCTGGTTCTTCTCATAGGAAATCTCCTGCTGAAGCTCCATGATCTCATCGCGCCACTTTGCAGCCAGCTCTCCATCCACCTGATCCTCGTACTCCGCAGCCGGAGTGCCCTCCTCAGGCGAATAAGTGAATACTCCAAGCCTGTCAAACTCGCACTCGTCAACAAAGTCGACCAGACCATCGTGCAGTTCCTGTGTCTCACCTGGGAAACCAGATATGAGCGTGGTTCTGGTGGCTATATCCGGCATGGCTGTCCTCAGTCTGCCGACAAGCTCCACAATGTCCTCTCTGCTGGTTCGTCTGCCCATTCTCTTAAGTATCGCATTCTCAGAATGCTGGATAGGTATATCGACATAATGGCAGATCTTCGGATTCGTGGCCATAACCTCTATTAGTTCATCTGTTATCTCCTCCGGATAACAGTACAGAAGTCTTATCCACTCTATGCCTTCTATCTCACTGAGTTTTGTGAGAAGCTCTGGAAGCTTCTTCTCACCATACAGATCAACTCCGTACAGCGTAGTCTCCTGTGCCACAAGGACAAGCTCCTTTATACCATCAGACGCAAGCTTTTCAGCGGATGCGATCAGGCTGTCCATCGGCATGCTTCTGTATCTGCCTCGTATGTGAGGTATTATACAATAAGTGCACAGTTTATTACAACCTTCTGCGATCTTAAAATACGCCATCGACGCATTTGTCGTTACTATTCTCTCGGCAATCGGCCTTGGAGTATAATTTATATCATCTACGATCGACTCCTCGTCGGTTCCTATTGCCTCAACTATCTTATCGTAATTGGTCGCACCGATAATGACATCGATCTCCGGAAGCTCCTTCATTATCTCGTCCTTGTATCTCTGGGACAGACATCCCGCAACGATAAGCTTTTTTAGTTTCCCGGTTTTCTTCAGTTCTCCCATCTCGATGATGGTGTTGATGCTTTCCTCTTTCGCATCGCTGATGAACGCACAGGTATTTACAACTACTACATCTGCCTCTGTCTCATCATTTGTAAGCTGGTGGCCGGCTTTGTTCAGCAAACCGAGCATGACCTCGCTGTCCACCAGATTTTTATCACAGCCTAGTGATATGAGTAATACTTTCATCTGTTCTCCAATAATTTTGCACTTGTTCTTAGTTTATATTTATTGATTCCACGCAGTTTGACATGAGCATGGCTATGGTCATAGGGCCGACTCCGCCAGGTACAGGAGTTATCGCTCCGGCAACCTCCTTGGCTGATTCAAAATCCACATCACCGCAGAGCTTATTATTCTCATCCCTGTGGATTCCCACATCTATAACTGTTGCGCCTTCCTTGATGTAAGATGCATCGATCATTTCTGGCTTTCCTATTGCCACCACGAGTATATCAGCACGTCTGCACACTTCCTTGAGATTCTTTGTTCTGGAATGGCACACGGTTACGGTTCCGTTCTCACGGAGCAGCAGCATGCTCATAGGCTTGCCTACTATATTGCTTCTGCCGAGTACCACGCACTCCTTACCCTCTATCTCTATTCCTGATCTCTTGATGAGCTGGATAACTCCGGCTGGTGTACATGACACAAAGCCCGGCTGTCCTATGCTGAGTGCACCAACACTCATCGGATGGAAGCCGTCCACATCCTTCTTTGGAGATATGGTCTTTATGACCTTATCCTCATCTATATGCTTTGGAAGCGGGAGCTGTACAAGTATTCCGTTCACCTTGTCGTCAGAGTTGAGCTTCTCTATAAGTGCAAGAAGCTCCTCCTCAGTTGTCTCCTCTGGGAGCTCATATGACAGTGAACCTATTCCTATATACTCACATGCCTTCTTCTTATTTCCAACATATACTGACGATGCAGGATCATTTCCGACCTGAATGACAGCAAGGCATATCTCTACGCCTTCTGCCTTGAGTCCCGCAACCTTCTCCTTGAGCTCATCCTTTATCTGTTTTGATATAACCTTACCATCTATAAGCTTATACATTTATTTGTCCTCCTAGAATAATCCGACGATCTTGCCATCATCATCAACATAAATCCTTTCTGCCGCCGGGGATTTTGGAAGTCCAGGCATGGTCATGATCGTTCCGGTAATCGCTACCACAAATCCTGCTCCTGCACTGACATAAACCTCACGTATATTTATATCGAATCCTGTAGGTCTTCCAAGCTTCTTTGGATCATCTGACAGAGAATACTGGTTCTTTGCCATACATACAGGGAAGTTACCAAATCCCATCTCCTCGATCTTGGCGATGGCCTTGCTGGCCTCTGCGCTGTATGTAACACCATCCGCGCCATATATCTCTGTAGCGATACAATTTATCTTATCCTTTATTGAAAGGCTGTCATCGTAGAGCACCTTGAAGTTGCTCTTCTTGTTCTCCAGCGTGTTGAGCACTGCATTTGCAAGGTCTATACCACCCTTGCCTCCCTGCTCCCATACATTTGCAAGAGCAAAATCGCAATCTCTGTCCTCGCAGAACTTCTTGACAAAGTCAAGCTCTGCCTGGCTGTCTGTGACAAATCTGTTCAGTGTAACAACAACAGGAACACCATACTTCTGAAGATTCTCAATATGCTTCTCAAGGTTTACTATACCAGCCTTAAGCGCGTCGAGATTCTCCTCGCCGAGATCTGCCTTTGCAACTCCGCCATTGTACTTGAGTGCTCTTACTGTAGCAACCAGAACCACCGCATCCGGCTTAAGGTTGTTCATACGGCACTTGATATCGAAGAACTTCTCAGCTCCGAGATCTGCGCCAAATCCTGCCTCTGTTATTACATAATCTGCAAGCTTTAATGCTGTCTTTGTAGCCATTACACTGTTACATCCATGTGCTATATTTGCAAATGGTCCGCCGTGTACGATTGCCGGTGTATGCTCAAGTGTCTGGATAAGGTTTGGCTTGATGGCATCCTTTAAAAGCGCTGCCATAGCTCCTACAGCCTTGAGATCAGCCGCTGTCACAGGCTCATTGTCCATGTTGTATGCAACGATTATTCTGCCAAGTCTCTCCTGAAGATCCTTCATGTCACTTGCAAGACAGAGAATAGCCATGATCTCCGATGCAACTGTGATGACAAATCCGTCCTCTCTAGGCACTCCGTCGACACGCTTTCCAAGTCCGACAACTGTGTGTCTGAGAACTCTGTCATTCATATCCATACATCTCTTGAACACTATTCTGTTCACATCTATTCTAAGTGCATTTCCCTGCTGGATATGGTTATCCATCATGGCTGCAAGGAGATTGTTTGCAGATGTTATAGCATGGAAATCTCCTGTAAAGTGGAGGTTGAGATCCTCCATAGGTACTACCTGTGCATATCCGCCGCCGGCTGCACCACCCTTGATTCCAAAACATGGTCCAAGTGATGGCTCACGAAGTGCGATAACCGCCTTCTTTCCAAGCTGTCCCATAGCCTCACCAAGTCCTACAGTGATTGTCGTCTTTCCCTCTCCTGCAGGTGTTGGATTGATGGCTGTAACGAGGATAAGCTTTCCGTTCTCGTTGCCCTCAACCTTCTTTATAAGCTCATCTGAGAGCTTTGCCTTATACTTTCCATAGAGATCGAGGTCATCCTCTGATATTCCGAGCTTTGCAGCAACCTCCCTTATGTGCTTCATCTCAGCCTTCTGTGCAATTTCAATGTCTGTCATCATAGCTCTTATCCTCCGCTTTTTATAAATTAGTGTCTATATATTCATCAAACTGTTCCTGAGTCATCAGGATCTTTCTGGCCTTTGTGCCCTCCTCCGGGCCAACTACTCCCGCGGCCATCAACTGATCCATGATCCTTGCGGCTCTGTTAAAGCCTATCTTGAACGTTCTCTGAAGCATACCTATAGAAGCTTTTTCTTTCTCTATAATGAATCTTCCCGCTTCCACGAAATATTCATCCTTATCACTGGCTGAAGCCCCACCTATCGCTGTGGCGCCTGATCCACCATTTCCGGATATTGATTTGGATATCTCCTCATCATATGTTCCCACGCCATTGTTCTTCTTGAGGAAATCAACAACCGCTGTAACCTCATCATCCGACACAAATGCGCCCTGTACTCTGACCGGCTTAGGATAGCCTGTCGGATAGAACAGCATATCTCCCTTTCCAAGAAGTTTCTCTGCTCCTACCATATCAAGTATGGTTCTGGAATCAACTCCCGACGAAACTGCAAATGCTATTCTCGATGGAACATTTGCTTTTATGAGACCTGTTATGACATCAACCGACGGTCTCTGTGTTGCTATGACAAGATGTATACCCGCTGCTCTGGCAAGCTGTGAAAGTCTCACTATAGCATCCTCGACTTCGCCGTGGGCAACCATCATAAGATCTGCAAGCTCATCCACTATGACCACTATCTGTGGCATCTTGGTCAGCTTTTCTCCATCAGCTCCCGCTATAACGGCATTTTCAACCTTGTCATTATATCCCTGTATATTACGTACACTGTGCTCAGCAAAAAGCTGGTATCTTCTTGTCATCTCCATGACAGCCCAGTTGAGTGCCCCTGCCGCCTTCTTTGGATCTGTTACGACCGGTATCAGAAGGTGTGGTATGCCATTGTAGCATGCAAGCTCAACCATCTTAGGATCTATCATTATGAGTTTTACCTCCTCCGGTGTGGCTTTGTACAGTATACTCATTATAAGTGTATTGATACACACTGATTTACCCGAACCTGTGGCTCCGGCGATCAGAAGATGCGGCATCTTGGCAATATCCGTTGCGATGACCTGTCCACTTATATCCTTACCAACCGCAAATGCCACTTTGGACTTGAGGTTCTTGAAATTATCTGATTCTATAAGCTCCCGGAACGCCACAATTGAGTTCTCCTTGTTAGGGACCTCTATTCCTATGGCTGCCTTGCCAGGTATCGGTGCCTCTATACGTATATCCGCAGCCGCAAGGTTGAGCTTTATGTCGTCCGCAAGGTTCAGTATCTTGCTGACCTTGACACCCTGCTCCGGCTGCATCTCAAATCTCGTTACAGCAGGACCGCAGCTATAGTTTGTTATGGTTACATTGACGCCAAATGTCTCGAGGGTATTCTTAAGCTTGATGGCTGTCTCCCTGACATGGGCATCCCTGTTGGAATTGTTCGTCTTTTTAGGCTGGGACAGCAGATCTGCCGTTGGGAATTTATATTTTCTTCCCTCCTGATACTGCTTTGAGCTCTCAGTCTGTACCGCCGGCTTCTTTTTGCTTTGAGCCGCGGTATCCGTCTTCTCCTCCTCCGCAAATGCAGAGTCGTAGAGCGGATTGTAATCTGACACACTCTCTGGATGCATATTGCCATTTACCGCTCCCGCAAGGACATCCTCCGCATCATCAGTAAATGAAAGTATCTCTGCATCCTCCATATCAGTGTCCACAGCAGCCAGCTTTGGTTCTTCAGGAGTTACGACCACTGGCTTTCTTCTCTTCACAGGTGCAGGCTTCCGCACCGGTTTATGCACAGGATCCTCTCTGTCTATCTGAACTGGATTGACGATCTCCTCTCTGTCGGTCATGACGATCTTCTCTATATCATTGTTAAATTCATCATAGGACATATCCACAGCGCCATCTCCAGGTGTGAGCTCGTGGACATCCTCCATGGCAAAGAAATCCCTGGCAGGCTCCCTCTCTACATTCTTCTGTGGCTTAGTCTTCCTTGGCTTGACCTGCGTTGCAGCAGTCCTGTCGGAAGCTCTGTCATCCTTGGACTTATCGCTGCTGTACACATTGAGATTTGCCATCGATGGTCTCACTCTGCGAACCGGAGTATCATTTACATCATGTGAGTAATAACCATCGTCATATCTGTCACTTTGATACTCCTCATCTTCATACTGTTCGTCATCATCGCTTTCTCTGCACTCACGGATAGATGCTATGAAAAGTTTGATCTCGTCTATAACTGATATCTCCGTTATGAGAATGAACATGATAACCGCAGCTATAAATATTACTATGCACGCACCCGGAACTCCAAGCAGTGTCCTTATCGCAAAGAATATTCCTCCGCATATAACTCCTCCGCCCGATCTGTCCTTATACCCATCCATGTACAGAACCTTGACCGACTCAAAGGTCGATGAATATATAGCCTGAAATACCATGGACAACAGGATGAGCACAACGCCAAAATATACAACCTTTTTGACGATCTTCCCCCTGAAATCATTTGATATAAGATAGGCAGCCGACACAAACAGATATACCGGGAATATGTACTCGCTGAAACCGATTATTCCAAAGAAAAATCCCGATACTGTATCTCCCACTATTCCGCAGATCCTGAAGTTTGCAAGTAGCAGAAATACCGAAAATGCAAAGAGAACTATGAGTATGATCTCACTTCTCATCTGCTTCTGCCTTGCCAGTTCCTCTTCCCGGGCTTTGCGTTCTATGGCAGCCTTTGATCTGGCAGATGTTTTTTTCGATGCAGTATTCTTCTTCGCAGATGTCCTGTTATTTGATCCACCTTTTGAAGAGTTCTTTGCCACAGTCTTTTTAGACGCAGCGTTTTTGGACGTGCCATTCTTTGATGTATTGTTCTTGTATGACTTTTTATTACCAGCAGCCATTTTCTACCTCTATTCTAAATCTTAAGCAACAAAATACCATATTACAGACACGATTCCCGCGATCATACAATATATGGAAAAGCCCTTAAAATTCTTTTTCTTGACCGTATAAAGCATAAATTTTATACATAAATATCCAACAACACCTGCAACTACCATTCCAACTATGTAATTTACAACATCAGTTCCTGAAATAGATGACTTAAACAGATCAGGTATCTCCAGTATGACTGCTCCCAGAACAGCCGGTATCGACATTATAAATGAATACTTTACCGTGAATTTTCTTGTGTAGCCGCATGCCAGACCTGCAGTTATCGTACTTCCGGATCTTGATATTCCCGGAAGCGTAGCAACAGCCTGTGCCAGACCTACAAATATGGCGTTTCTGTATGTAGCCTTTGCCACACTCTTCTTACCAGCCGGCAGTCTGTCCGCAAAATACAGGATAACAGATGTTATACACAGACAGATACCCGGTATCAAAAGTGTATCTCCCGCATGTCCTATAGCTTTGTCAAATGGGACTGCGATCACCGTCGTCGTAAGAGTTGACACGAGTATGAGCATAACAAACTTTCTGTATGCCGTACACACAATCTTCCTATACGGATATATCTGTTCCTCCTTCGAGGTCTTGTTCTTTATGAAATTTACCAGATTGACACAGCAATCTCCAACTATCTTGAGTCCCTCTATAACAAGCTTCTTTATATCTGCCCAGTAGACTATAAATATGGCAACCAGCGTGCCAAAATGGAGCAGTATGTCAAATAATATACCCGTATCGGTCTCCACTCCAAAAATATTCTTGAAAATAGCCAGATGTCCCGAACTGCTGACTGGAAGAAATTCTGTAGCTCCCTGTATTATTCCCATCAAAATTGCCTGTAATAAGCTCATGACCAACCTCCCTTGATCGATGTTTATACAATATCCTATGGAATTTTACTATCATTTTCTTAATTAATCAAGTCATACAGCGTTTTTAAAGCCGCCGACATACCACCGATCCTGTCTATAACCCTTTTTTCGACAGCCTGTTTTCCTATCAGAACCGAGCCCACATCCTTGGTCAGCTCTGTCGTGTTAAACATAAGTTTCTCCAGTTCTTTCCTGTCTATAGATGAGTGATCCACTGTGAACTGTATGATCCTCTCCTGCATCTTCTCTATATATTCAAAGTTCTGCTTAACTCCAAGCACCGCCGTATTTGTCCTTATTGGATGAACTATCATCGTTGCGGTCGGCACTATAAAAGACACATTTCCCGACACCGCCAGAGGAACTCCTATGGAATGTCCGCCGCCAAGCACGATATTGACGACCGGCTTTGACAGGCTGGACAACATCTCAGATATGGCAAGTCCGGACTCAACATCGCCTCCGACCGTATTTATCAGAGTCAAGACTCCCTTTACATCTCCGCAGTTTTCTGCCTGGGCTATCACCGGAAGCAGCTTCTCGTAGCTTGTACTCTTCATACCGGCAGGAAGCTTGTCATGCCCCTCAATCTCTCCATATATTCCACATAACAGGATATAACCTCCACCTGGAACATCCATAACATGTATGTTGTCAGTGAGTTTTAACCTCTCAGCGATCGATACCGATTCCACTTCGCCTGCACCACCTTCCAACCCCAATCCACTCATTCCGCATCAGGGCAAAAATTAAGAAGGGCTGAGCCCTTCTTAACTTAATATGGTATAAATAATGTATTTATATTCATTACATTACAAGCACGATATCGTTTGTATCAGCAAGCTTGTCAGCAGGGATATAATTGGCCTCAAGTTTCTCACCATTTAATGTGAGGCTCTGGAAACCGCTCTCATGTCCATCAGGATTCTGAACCTTGATTGAGAGCTTCTTACCCCTGAACATCTTCTCGATCTCAAACTCCTTCCAGTCTGATGGGACTGAAGGCGCGATCTTGATTCCGCCAAAGTCTGGTCTCATACCCATGATACCCTCAACGCAGCCAACCATACATGTGGATGCTGTACCTGTAAGCCAGTGTACATGAGCGCGACCCTCAAATGGACTTCCAACAGACTCTGTGAACTGTCCATGGCAGTATGGCTCAAGCTTTCTGATCTCTGCCTTATCATTCATGGATGCAGGAGAGCTCTCGTTGAAATACTCAAACGCTCTGTTTCCATGTCCCATGAGCGCCTCGGCAAGTATTATCCAGCCCTGTGGCTGTGAGAATATACCCGCATTCTCCTTTGTTCCTGCATTGAACAGAAGCATGAGTGCTCCGTCAAATGCATGCTCTCTGTATGGTGGGAACATAAGTCTCACACCGTACTCTGTGTTAAGCTCCCTGTGAACAGACTCAAGGGCGATCTCAGACTGCTTTCTTGTGGCAAGTCCGCTTATAACTGCCCATGACTGAGGATTCAGCCACATGCTTGCCTCAGGATCATTCTTTGAACCGATGACCTGTCCGCCTTCCTTGTATCCACGGATGAATCTGTCATCCTCCCAGCACTTCTCCTGAATGGTCTCACCCATCTTGTACTGAATGCTGTTGATGTAATCTATGTACTCTGCATCATCCTTCATCTCAGCAAAATACTTGATAACTGTCATCGCATAGTAGAGCTGCATTGCAACAAATGTTGACTCGCCTCTCTTTCCAAGTCTCAGACAGTCATTCCAGTCTGCCCAGAGTCCTGCCGGCATACCATTATCTCCAAGTCTGTTCATGGAGAAATCTATCGCTCTCTTAAGATGCTCATAAACTGTACCCTCATCCTTGTTGGCAAATGGAATAACCTCGTCTATGAAGTCAAGGTTGCCTGACTCAGCAATGTACTTATATACAGTTGGGAACAGCCAAAGTGCGTCGTCTGCACGGTATGCAGGATGTCCTGTCTCCTGTACATATGATGGATCATCCGGTGTATCCTCATGACCTGCGTTATGTGTGAACTTTACAAGTGGAAGTCCACCGCCGTTGTCAACCTGTGCTGACAGCATGAATCTGATCTTCTCAAGAGCCATCTCAGGTGCAAGGTGGATAACGCCCTGGATATCCTGAACTGTATCTCTGTATCCATATCCGTTTCTCAGACCACAGTATGAGAACGATGCAGCTCTTGACCATATGAATGTCATGAAACACTGGTATGCATTCCATGTATTTACCATGTTGTTGAATGAATCACTAGGTGTGTGCACCTGGAAGTTGTTGAGCTTTGAATGCCAATACTCGATCAGCTCGTCAAGCTCCTTCTGACATGCTGCGGCAGGATCTGCGTATCCGGCTATGACAGCATTTGCAGCGTCATTGTCCTTCATTCCGACTATGAATGCAAAATCCTTTGACTCGCCCGGAGCAAGTGTGAATTTTGTCTGGAGTCCACCGCAGGCATTGCTGTTGTAGTTGAGCTTGTTGCCAAGATCTCCATTTATAACTCCGATCGGATTGCCGTAGCCGTGATATCTTCCAAGGAACTCCTCCTTGTCACCACAGTATGATGCAACATCACTTCCGGCAAGTGCAAAGAATCTTTTGTTTGCCTTACTTCCATTGATCTCAGCCTTCTCAACATTCTCATTGATGACCTGAAGGATCTTGTTGTTGTCCATGAAATATGTTCTGGTTATGAACAGTGTATACTGGAGATTTACCTGATCCTGCTCATAATTGCAGTCATTTGTAAACTCACAGTATCCGATAGCTGAAAGGTTACGAGGCTTATCAGAGTTGTTGGTAACTCTCACCTTCCACACTTCATGTGTCTTGTTAAGTGGAACATAATACATCACCTCTGACTTGATATCAGAATACTCTGCATACATCTTTGTATATGCCGTTCCATGGTGACATTCACTCTTATACACATCAAGACTCTTGCCTACCGGCTGCCATGATGCTGACCAGTAATCCTTTGTGTCATCATCGCGAAGATATACATATCTTCCAGGCTGATCAAAGCTGTTAAATATGTATCTCAGTATTCTTCCGTTTGCTCCTGACTTCTCAAAGCTGTAGCCTCCTGCGTTGTTGGAGATTATAGCTCCGTATTCCGGTGAACCAAGGTAGTTTGCCCAAGGTGCCGGGGTGTCTGGTCTGTCAATTACATACTCTTTGTTCTGTTCGTCAAAATAACCGTATCTCATATGTTCCCCCTTAAATCTGAATTTATTTTTTAGTTTGTTTATGTATGCCTTTATTTACTACAATGCCCCGGAACCGGCCATATGACAGACCGGCTTCGAGACATCAGATTTACCCTTATAAAAAATATCCTTATTATAGTTTAGCTCAGAACTGTTATTTACTGTACATCCTTGAGACTCAGGCTTATTCTTCCTGCTCTCTCGTCGATCTTGATGACCTTAACGTCAACCTCATCACCTACATTTACAACATCCTCAACCTTTGCAACTCTCTTGTCTGAAAGCTTTGAGATGTGGATGAGTCCATCCTTGTTAGGTGCAAGCGATACGATAGCTCCACAGTCGATAACTTTTACAACCTTACCATGGTAGTTCTTGCCAACCTCAAGAGGCTCTACGATCATGTTGATCATCTCGATAGCCTTGTCCATACCTGCCTGCTCTACGCCACAGATAGAGATTCTTCCCTCATCATCGATATCGATCTTAACACCTGTCTCCTCGATGATAGTGTTGATAGTCTTACCTCTCTGTCCGATAACCTCACCGATCTTCTCTGGATCAATCTTGATCTGCTTGATCTTTGGCGCGAACTCATTGACCGTTGGTCTTGGAGCTGCGATGGCCGGCTTCATACATGTCTCCATGATGAAGAGTCTTGCCTCACGTGTTCTTGCGATAGCCTCCTCAACGATAGGTCTTGTAAGTCCGTGAATCTTGATATCCATCTGGATAGCTGTGATACCCTCTGTTGTACCTGTTACCTTGAAGTCCATATCTCCGAAGAAGTCCTCAAGTCCCTGGATATCTGTGAGTACGATGTAATCGTCGTCTGTATCACCTGTTACAAGTCCGCATGAGATTCCGGCAACCATAGCCTTGATAGGAACACCGGCAGCCATGAGTGACATACATGATGAACATGTTGATGCCATTGATGTTGAACCATTTGACTCAAATGTCTCTGATACGGTTCTGATCGCATATGGGAACTCTTCCTCACTTGGAAGTACAGGAAGAAGTGCTCTCTCAGCAAGTGCACCGTGTCCAATCTCTCTACGTCCAGGTCCTCTTGAAACCTTTGTCTCTCCTACTGAGTATGAAGGGAAGTTGTAGTGGTGCATATATCTCTTGGATGTAACGTTCTCGTCAAGTCCGTCAACTCTCTGGATCTCAGAAAGTGGAGCAAGTGTACATACGTTACAGATCTGTGTCTGTCCTCTTGTAAACATAGCTGAGCCGTGGACTCTAGGAATGATGTCAACCTCAGCAGCAAGTGGTCTGATCTGGTTGATAGCTCGTCCATCAGGTCTCTTGTGATCCTTGAGGATCATCTTTCTTACTGTCTTCTTCTGATACTGGTATATAGCGTCTGGAAGAACTGCAAGCCACTCCTCGTTGTCTGCAAATGCCTCCTCAAGCTTCTCTGTGATCTGTCTGATGTTCTCCTCACGAACCTGCTTCTCGTCTGAGAATACAGCCTCCTCCATAGCCTCTGGAGGAACGATCTCCTTAATCGCTGCAAAGAGCTCCTCTGGAACTGCACAGCTTACATATGAATGCTTTGGCTTTCCAACCTCAGCTACTATCTCATTGATAAATGCGATGATGTCCTGGTTGATATCATGAGCCATGTAGATAGCTTCGATCATCTTAGCCTCAGGTACAATATTTGCACCGGCCTCGATCATGATAACCTTCTGTGATGTAGATGCAACTGTGAGCTTCAGATCACCCTCATCCCACTGCTTCTGTGTTGGGTTGATGATGAACTCTCCGTCGATGAGACCTACCTGTGTCATGGCACATGGTCCATCAAATGGAACGTCTGATATACATGTTGCGATAGATGATCCGAGCATTGCAACCAGCTCCGGTCTGCACTCTGGATCTACTGACATAACAAGGTTGTTGAGTGTTACGTCATTTCTATAATCCTTAGGGAAAAGAGGTCTCATAGGTCTGTCGATTACTCGTGATGTGAGGACAGCGTTCTCTGATGCCTTACCCTCTCTCTTATTGAATCCTCCAGGTATCTTTCCTACTGAATATAACTTCTCCTCATACTCTACTGAAAGTGGGAAGAAATCAATTCCGTCTCTTGGCTTCTCTGAAGCTGTACATGTTGAAAGCACTGTTGTGTCACCGTACTTGATAAATGCAGCACCATTTGCCTGTGCAGCTACTCTGTTGATATCAACAGTGAGCATTCTGCCAGCGATCTCTTTCTGGTATCTCTTGAATTCCTTACTCATCTCAAAATCTCCTTGATTTAATATTTATTTGTATTGTGGAAGACGTCGAAACAACTATAAAAAACACCATGTCTTATAACCTTTTTGCCATCTTTCAGCGATGATCCATGATATTCTTTATAGAAGTCTCGATATGTCATTCCACAATCTTTTAAATTTTATCATACGAATATAAAAAATACAATATCCAAACACCTCTGTTTACACTATTTGATACCATAAAAATGTGTCCGGGCAAATAAAAAGGAATCATGCGTGTACACATGATTCCCATAATTGTTATTGTATTAAGGCTCGAATAGAAATTACTTTCTAAGTCCAAGGCTCTCGATGAGCTTTCTGTATGCCTCGATATCCTTGCTCTTGAGGTATGCAAGAAGGTTTCTTCTCTGACCAACCATCTTAAGAAGACCACGGTTTGAGTGATGATCCTTTGGATTAGCCTTGAAATGTCCGTTGAGATCGTTGATTCTTGCTGTAAGAAGTGCGATCTGAACCTCTGTTGAACCTGTGTCGTTTGCGTCCTTGCCGTACTTAGCTACGATTTCCTGCTTCTGCTCTTTTGTTATCATAATAACAATCCTCCTATAAAATAATATACATGACTGACACCGGGCAAAAGGCCTAGAGGTGTCCTCAAACTAAGTGTCAGTTGACCTTGTGTAGGATAACATATGTGTCTGGTTTTGTAAAGAGGAAATTAATCCGCAATTTCATACTGCAAAAATGCATAGTGCAGCCTTGTTCCTTCCGCTATACTTTCCGGAAGCAGCGCCCTTGCAACGAGCTTTGTCTCACCGCCAAGATCATTCTCATCAACAAGATTTGCGTAATCTCCGTCTATCGATTTTACTATATAATATTTCTCCATTTTCTTGACCACCTTATGTCCGGCTGTGCTTTCAGCCGTGTCCTTTCGTTCTTTCATTCATTTCATAGATATTTTAATATATAACATATTTCATTACAACCCCGGCCGGTAATATTCCCGGTTTGACATTCGCCTTATACGCTTTCACACTTTACAGCATCCCAACTTATTTCTTGTTATCACAAACTTATCTATGCTATAATAGTGCGCGCGGACATTTGCGCTGCAGGATTCTGCAGTTCATTTGCCGAATAGAGAACGGCAGGTTTCGCCGCATTTGAAAGGAGATATATTATGGCAGGTTCCACCATAGGAAATAAATTTACCATCACCACATGGGGAGAATCCCACGGAAAGGCTCTGGGAGTTGTCGTTGACGGCTGCCCTGCCGGTCTTCCACTGTGTGAGGAAGATATACAGGTATTTCTGGATCGCAGAAAACCCGGATTTTCACAGTTCTCAACGCCTCGAAAGGAATCCGATACCATAGAGATACTGTCAGGAATTTTCGAGGGAAAGACAACCGGAACTCCTATATCCATGATGGTGAGAAATACATCCCAGCGCTCCGGGGATTACGGAGATATCGCCACATATTACAGACCAGGCCACGCAGATTATACATTTGATGAAAAATATGGCTTCAGGGATTACAGAGGCGGCGGCCGTTCATCGGGACGAGAGACCATCGGCAGAGTTGCAGCCGGTGCGATCGCCTCAAAGATACTGAAGGAACTCGGTATCACCATAACTACCTACGTATCTTCCATCGGTGATGTACATATAGACAGGAACAATTTTGACGCTGACTATATACTTAAGAACGACCTCAATATGCCAGACCCGGATGCCTACGAGAAGGCATCAATCCTTCTTCAAGACTGCATGGCGGAGAACGATTCCATAGGCTCTGGTGTTGAATGTATCGTGCATGGAATGCCGGCAGGTATCGGTGAACCGGTATTTGACAAACTGGATGCATGCCTCGCAAAGGCAGTTATGTCCATCGGAGCTGTGAAAGCTGTCGAGATTGGCGACGGCACCGAGGTATCCACTGCAAGAGGCTCATATAACAATGATGCATTTGTCATGAACGGTTATAACGTAGACAAGGAGACCAATCACGCCGGAGGTATTCTCGGCGGAATGAGCGATGGTTCAGACATAATCATCAAGGCGCATTTCAAGCCGACCCCATCCATCGCATCCACACAGAAAACCGTTAACAAGTCCAGGGATAACATAGAGGTCTCGATCAGAGGCCGCCACGATCCTATCATTGGGCCGAGAGCTGTTGTGGTCGTCGAGGCCATGACCGCCCTGACGATCCTTGATCTTATATTTGAGAATATGTCATCCAGAATGGACAAGATAATCGACTTTTATAAGTAATTGTCAAACAAACTGAAAATTGCGACAAACAATAATGCGATAAAATGTAAGTAATAAAAAACAGATGTGATATGATCCAGGGTGATTCCTCAAATCATGCCACATCTGTTTTTTATTTATCTATCTTATTTTTCAATCCATCATTTATTCAGTCCATCATTCTGACCTTGTTGCCTATAAGTCTGGCGCCAGATTCTACTCTTCCACCTTTTTAGGCTTGTTGATGATGTAAAGTCCAATTCCCACTATCAGACCACCGCCGATGATATTACCAAGCGTTACAGGGAGGAGATTTTTACTGAAAAAATGTCCCACTGTGAGCTGGTCACTTATCTGCTGTGCGGTATATCCATAGAGCTCGCATGCCTTGTCCACGTACTTGCTGTTTGATGCAGCCATCAGACCTGCAGGTATATAGTACATATTTGCAACGCAGTGCTCAAAACCTGACACGACGAATACCATTATCGGGAAGAAGCATGCAAACAGCTTTCCAATTATATCCTTAGCCGAAGATGACATGAGAACCGCGATACACACGAGAACATTACACATTATTCCCGACATGAACGCATTGCAAAAATCAAGGCCTGTCTTACCCATAGCCACCTTGATGGTATAAGCGCCAAGGCCGCCTGCTGAATTATCAAACTGACCGCTTCCATATATAAGAGCTGCAGTCACAACTGATCCAAGCATATTGCTGAGATATACAATAACCCAGTTCTTGAGCATCTGCACAAGCTTTATCCTACCATCAATAACCGCTGTTATCATCATACAGTTTCCGGTAAACAGCTCTGCACCGATAATCGATAACATCATGAGTCCTACAGGGAATATGCATCCTGCAAGAGCCTTCGCAAGTCCGAAATTGTCCACCGTATGCACCGCAAGGTTTGATCCCTCAGCTCCTATCGCAATGAACATTCCTGCAAAGAATCCCATCATGATCATCTTGTACAGCTTGAGATTTGCCTTTCCAACAGCACCCTTGAGATTATTCTCAATGATCTGTGCCGGAACGTAGTAATTGTTTTCCATGATTTAATTGTCTCCTTAGTTTATAAGTTATTTGTTAGACCCTCGGATATGCCTTTGCATATTCTTCCTTGAGCTTACTCTGCTTATTTGTAAGATATATCTGGGTTGTCGCAATATCCACATGTCCAAGCATCTCTTGAACAGACTTTATATCCGCTCCATTCCCCAACATATGTGAGGCAAATGAATGCCTTATCATATGAGGTGTTATATCCTTATCTATGCCGGCCTTAGCCGCATAATACTTTATTATCTTCCAGAATCCCTGTCTCGTCATAGGTGCACCCTTGCAGTTGAAGAACAGATAATCACTGCCTCCACTCATATCATCGCGCACCTCAGTAATATATCTGCTGAGGGCTCTCTGAGCAACCTCCGCAACCGGAACAGTCCTCACCCTGTCGCCGTCGTGGCACTCAATGAACCCAAGCTTTATGTTGACATCCGTGAGTTTCAATGTCACAAGCTCTGTAACACGTATTCCTGTAGCATACAACAGCTCCAGCATCGCCTTATCCCTGATCTCCTTTGGAGTCTTGTTGGTAGGCTGGTCGAGAAGCTTGTTCACCTCACTTATGGTAAGCGTCTCAGGAACCTTCTTCACGATCTTCGGAGGCTTGATATTCTCCGTTGGATCATCATTCACTATCCTCTCCCTCATGAGATAGGCATAGAATGACTTTATGGATGCAATGTTACGTGACACCGTAGCCATGGACATCCCCTGTTTCTCCATTTCCAACACATACGAAGTGATATAAGTTTCATTAATATCATCAATCCTCGTTATGCCCTTCTCGTCAAAATACCTGTAGAATTTTATCAGATCTCTCCGATATGATGCAACAGTATTCTCACTGGATTTTTTTACATTTCTTAAATAATCAACATATCTGTCTATGTATTGTTCCACTAATTTATCCCCTTAGTTATGTAGACTGAATTATATTATAAATACAAATGTAAATAAAATCAAACACTATTTTAACAAGTAAAATCAAGGCTTCACGGCATTTTTAATAAAAGTACAAAATGCGGTGCGCGATCAAATTATGTATACTAGATATTGACATAATTCTTTTCAAAAATATTTCACATTTTTTAATTCCGACAATGTTTCAGTTGAATTTTCTATGTTTCAAATTATGTGATTGCTTGTTTGGGAGCATTTCTTACCCCAATATGCGTAGATTGCAATTATTGTTTTGGAATCCACTATCCTGCCATCTCTTATCATATTGAGTGCATCATCAAGACCTATCTCCTCGGTCTCTATAAATTCATTCTCGTCCAATGCACATATTCCTCTGGTAAGTTCCCTGCCTATATACACGTAAGTCTGTTCATCACTTGTACCGATAGCCAGAACTGCTCTAGTCACATACTCCACAACCTTCGCGGTAAACCCTGTCTCTTCCCTGAGTTCTCTTCTGGCTGCATCTTCAGGAGACTCTCCCTCATCGATAAAACCAGCCGGAACCTCGTAGGTTATATCATCAATAGAATTCCTGTATTGCTTTATCAGTATGAGCGATCCATCGTCTTTCACTGGAAGAATGCATGCTCCCGGGTGATGCTTTATCAGATCATATACAACATCTCTGCCATCAGGCAGTTCAAGATAGTCGTTATATACATCAAACACATGCGCTCTGTATGCCACTTCCGTCTTTATCCTCTTGAATTTTTCCATCTTTTAATCTCACCTCCCGTTTTATAGTTTGTCATGCATAAGAATGGTAAACTGTATATGACAAATCATAAAAAGGGTTTGTAGATCATCTCTACAAACCCTAATTTTTATTTTGCGTAATCTGTCACGCGTGACTCTCTTATAATATTTACCTTAATCTGTCCAGGATACTCAAGCTCGTCTTCGATCTGCTTTGCAATATCTCTAGCCAGCAATACCATATCAGAATCGCTTACATGCTCAGGAACTACCATTACACGAATTTCTCTACCTGCCTGAATAGCAAATGTCTTATCTACACCCTTATGAGAATTAGCAATATCCTCTAACTTCTTAAGTCTTGTAGTATAAGTCTCCAAGGTCTCTCTTCTTGCTCCCGGTCTTGCAGCAGAAATTGTATCTGCAGCCTGTACCAGAAGTGCTATCAATGACTCAGGCTCAACATCACCGTGATGTGATTCTACCGCATTGACAACAAGCGCTGACTCTTTGTACTTTCTACAAAGATCTGCACCGATCTGAACATGTGAACCCTCCATCTCATGATCAAGTGATTTACCTATATCATGGAGTAATCCAGCACGCTTTGCAACCTTGATATCGACACCTATCTCTCCGGCCAACAAACCACACAACTGAGCTACCTCAACAGAGTGCTTCAATGCGTTCTGTCCGTAGCTTGTTCTAAATTTCAACTTTCCAAGAAGTCTTACCAGCTCTGGATGGATTCCGTGAATTCCTACCTCAAGAGTAGCAGCTTCACCTTCCTCGCGCATCATGTTTTCAACTTCCTTCTGCGCTTTCTCAACCATCTCTTCGATTCTGGCTGGATGGATTCTACCATCCACGATGAGTTTCTCAAGTGCAATTCTTGCTACCTCACGTCTTACCGGATCAAAGCTTGATAAGATAACTGCCTCAGGAGTATCGTCTATGATAAGATCTACGCCTGTGAGAGTTTCAAGGGTACGAATATTTCTACCCTCTCTACCAATTATCCTACCCTTCATCTCGTCGTTAGGTAACTGAACTAATGAGATCGTTGTCTCTGAGATATGATCAACCGCACATCTCTGTATTGCATTGACAACATACTCCTTCGCCTTCTTGTTCGCTTCTTCTTTAGCTCTGGTTTCTAATTCCTTGACCATAACTGCTGTTTCATGCTTTACTTCATCTTCAACAGTCTTTAATAAGTATTCTTTTGCTTGTTCAGAGGTCAAACCTGAAATTCTTTCAAGTTCCTGTAAACGTTTCGCCTGTAACTCTTCAACCTTAGCCTTCTGCTTGTCCAGCGCGCTTTCCTTGTTAGCTAAACTAGCTTCCTTCTTCTCAACTGCCTCAGTCTTCTTATCAAGATTCTCTTCACGTGCAAGAATTCTCTTCTCCATACGTGAAAGTTCTCCACGTCTGTCCTTTACTTCCTTTTCAAGGTCATTACGTGTCTTAAGGGAATCTTCCTTTGCCTCAAGCAGTATCTCGCGCTTCTTAGCCTCGGCGGTCTTCTGAGCTTCGTCAATAATCTCTCTTGCCTGTGACTCTGCTCTTCCTATCTTGGTCTCTACTATGTTCTTGCGATATGCAATAGCGATAAACCATGTAGCAACAAGCAGTGCAACTACAACAACAGCGATTATTCCCCATACTATTGGTGAATTCACAGGAGCACCTCCTTATTAAGTTTTCATTGTACAAGAATACAACTATTTAAGTTTAATATTTTTAAGATGTTATGTCAAGTAATATCAGAGACAATATTTCGTATACACTCAGAAACCTTACGCCTGTCAAAACCCTTGCTGTACATGTATGCATAGACTTTATCACGCTTTTCAGTCAGTTCTTCCACAGTGTATTTTTTTTGTAAAATATGTGTTATCCTGTCGCTTTCGTCTGATATGTCTGAGTCTTCCACAGCCAGATCGATAACATCCTGGCCTATATGCTTTGCCTGCAATTCAAATCGTATGACACGAATGCCTTTCTTAGCGGAGTTTCTGCGTATATATCCACATGCATACCTGTAATCATCTATATATCCATACGACTTCAGTTTGTCGATGGTCTGATCCACAATCTCTTCGTCGTAATACAGATCCTTAAGCTTCTGCCTGATATCGTATTCACACTTGTCCGAAAACTTTATGGAGTTCACAGCCTTGTTCATGGCACGTTTGAACAGATAGTCCCGTCTGAATTTCTCAAGTTTACTCCATTCTATCTCACCGTCACAGGCAAGATGTAATCTTCGTATATCCGATGCATAGACCGATGAAAAAGGCTCATAGTCCACAAACAAACAAAACCTTTTATCATCGATCTTCCTGATATCAGTGACAGTTGCGATTCTACTCATCTGCTCCATCATCTACAGTGTTCTCGGCAGACTCTCCGGCAACACCAACCGCCTCTCTTACCTTCTGCTCTATCTCATCACAGATAGCTGTATTGTTCTCAAGATATGCCTTCGCATTCTCTCTTCCCTGACCTATCTTATTGCCGTTGTATGCGTACCATGCACCGGACTTATCCACTATGTCGTTCGCAACAGCAAGATCAAGAATATCTCCGACCTTAGATATACCCTTGCCGAACACGATATCGAACTCAGCCTCCTTGAATGGAGGAGCCACCTTGTTCTTAACTATCTTAACTCTTGTTCTGTTACCTACGATCTCACCGCCCTGTCTGAGCGTATCAATTCTTCTTACGTCAAGTCTTACGGAAGCATAGAACTTAAGTGCACGACCACCTGTTGTAACCTCAGGGTTACCGAACACAACTCCAACCTTCTCTCTGAGCTGATTGATAAATATGACAACACAGTTGGTCTTGCTGACAACAGCAGTGAGCTTTCTGAGCGCCTGTGACATAAGTCTGGCATGAAGTCCCATATGCGAATCGCCCATCTCTCCGTCTATCTCTGCCTTTGGTACAAGTGCAGCAACAGAGTCCACGATAACGACATCAACCGCTCCCGATCTGACCATGGTCTCTGTGATCTCAAGAGCCTGCTCTCCGCAGTCAGGCTGTGATATGTAAAGATTGTCTATATCTACACCTATGTTCTTGGCGTATGTCGGATCAAGCGCATGCTCGGCATCTATAAAGCCTGCGATTCCGCCTCTCTTCTGTATCTCAGCAACAATGTGAAGAGCTACCGTCGTCTTACCACTCGACTCAGGTCCGAACACCTCTATGATTCTTCCTCTAGGCACACCGCCAAGTCCAAGTGCTATATCAAGGCTGAGAGATCCTGTAGGGATCACATCTATATTCATATTCGCATTGGAATCGCCAAGCTTCATCACCGAACCCTTACCATACTGCTTCTCTATCTGTGCTATAGCGGCATCCAATGCCTTTCTCTTATCATCAATATTTACATTACCGGAATTATTCGCCATTATATTTTCCTCCTAAACATATGTTCGATTATCTTTTAATATAGTATTAGATTATTGCCACTTTGTCAACCATAAATTGGCTGCCTTCACTTAATTAATCAATATCTGTCTGGTATGTGGGGATCATCGGCATCAGAACAATGCCGCATCTTGAATTTTTCACTTAACATCTTTATGTCCGTCATTATAACACACTTTACAGCCATTAATTATTAAGATAGAATAAACTTTACCGACAAAGGCATTATAAATCGTGACAGGTTATAAAACACGCATTTCAAGGAGGAGCCATGAGCACAGTAGGCATAGTTTGCGAATACAATCCATTTCACAAGGGACACGAATATCAGATACAGCAGGCGAAGCTTCTAACTGGTGTCGAACATGTCATATGCTTTATGAGCGGCAATTTTCTTCAGAGAGGCGTTCCTGCCATAGCAGATAAGCACACAAGAACCGAGATTGCTTTGAGATGCGGTGTAGACGCTGTGTTCGAGATTCCATTTGTATACGCATCATCAAGTGCCAGAGACTATGCACATGCCGCAGTCTGCATGATGAACGCTCTTGATGGCATAGACTATATCTCATTCGGCGCAGAATGTGATGACATGGATCTTCTGCAAAAAATTGCCGAACTCACCGTCAATGAACCGCCACAGGTATCGGAATTCATAAAAAAATCCGTATCTTCGGGCATCTCATATGGATCAGCCAGAGCGGCCGCCATCTCCGAGTATCTGCAGAACCAGAACCTTACCGGTTATACCAGCGCTGATCTTGACCGTATCCTGGCAAGCCCGAACAACATTCTGGCCATAGAGTATATTGCTGCTCTTATACAGACAGACTCCAGGATCAAACCTGTCCCGATCAGAAGGATCTTATCAGAATACAACAGCACTGCCACCGACAACGACATCTGTTCGGCCTCAGCCATACGTGAGCTGCTCCGGTCAGGTGATGTTGAAAGCTTAAGGCGCCACATTCCTGACAGTTGCTACAACATCCTGCAAAACGCGTACAGAAAGTCATTTCCGATGTTCGACGACGACCTGTCTCATCTCCTGTCAGCACGAAGGCTACTTGCTCCGTGCACGGATGACATCGTTGACATGAATAGAGATCTCTGCAACCGTCTCTCCAGGCTTGACACAAATCTATCCTTTACTGAGACCGCAACAGCACTTAAATGCAGGAATTATACTCTCACGCACATTCAGAGAGGTCTGCTGCACACCATCACAGACCTGAGATGTGATGACTATTCCCATTTTAAAGAAAACGGCTGGATAGCCTACATCAAGCTTCTTGGACTAAAAAAAGATGCAGGTGCCGTGATAAAAAGCATGAAAAAGGCTTCGCAGGTACCGATCATAACCCGTTCAGCCGAGATATACAAAAGTACAGATTCCACAGGTCTGTCCATGTTCTCATACGACATAAAAGCCGCAGACATATACAGAAACATGGTATACAACAAATACAAAATCAGTATAAAGACCGATTTTGAACAACCTGTCATAGTTATATGACATATTCTTATTTATCATATTTGCTCTATAAAATGAATACAATTGGCATATGAAGAACGTATGTTATATAATTCTAACAGCTTCAATTATAATATTTGCATGTTTAAATTCAGACATCATCAGATCCGGATGCACCCAGGGGTTACAGCTATGGTACTCATCCATTGTACCTATCCTGCTCCCCTTTATGCTGCTGACCGGTGTTATAACCAGCTTTCTCAGGTCGATACAGGTATCAAAATGCTGCGCATATGCGATCATCTTTATAATAGGTCTACTATGCGGTTTTCCCACAGGCACGATCATCATAGCTTTCTTTTACCGAAAGATGGTCATCTCTGAAAACGTATGTCAGAGCCTTCTCCCGATGTGCAACAATATAAGTCCGATGTTTCTTTACAATTACATATACAGGGATCATTTGATGGAATATATAACGTTTGCACGGCTGATTGAGGCTGTATATCTTCCACAGATCATTTATACTGTAATAGCGCTTACTCTGTCATGTATGTCATCCCACCGCTCCAGCACTTCCACGGAGCTGCTTACTGCCGCAACAGTCCAGGTATCATCAGACAACCAGAGCCTCAATTCAGGGAATCCAGAAAATACGTATTCTGACATAATAAGCAGCTCGGTACACAATATAACTGTGATCGGTGTGTACATGGTCATATTTGCCATTGCAGGAAATCTTATGTGCAGCTACTTTTCAGGCGATGCATGCACCATAATATCCACATATCTGGAGATAGGCAGCGGTGTACCAGTATTATACAGCATGGATATTTCAACAAAAATAAAGACAGCCCTCATTCTCTCACTCACTGCCTTTGGAGGGCTATCCGCCTTGTTCCAAAGCCGTGATATGATAAGAATATCCGGGCTGTCTTTCATCAAATACACAACAGGGAAAATAGTATGTGCCTTCCTGTGTTTCATTTTCTATATGATGTGTCTGTAAATACATCCTGTATCATCTGGCGTGATTACTCGTCGAGGAACTCCTCATCATCCTCATCCTCGTCGTCATATTCATCATCGTAATCCTCGTCATCATAATCCTCATCGTCAGAGTCGTCTGATGAATACTCTGTCTTGCCGTATACATTGTAATCTGTGTTGTCATCATCAGCAAATGCTGAATCGTCAGCACTTGGCTGTACCTGCTCAGGAACACCGTTGATCTGAGCTATACTTGAATCAAGCTCTGCCATATTGTCTGTAACTCTTGCCGCATTGTCCTCAAGAGACTTAATGAGGTTTTCATAGTTCGCTCTCTCTGCCTGAAGTGTTGCATTTATATACTGGCTTATCTCTGTGAGCTTGTCCTTTGAATAGTACATGGAACCTGCTCTGACTTCCTTGGCATCCGCATTCGCCTCAGCGATGATCTGCTCAGCCTGGCTTCTCGCCATGTCTGTTATCTCATTCGCTCTGATGTTGGCAAGCTCAACTATCTGGCTCTGATCAACCAGTCTGTTTGCCTCTGCAACAGACTCTGTGATGATAGAATCTGCTCTGGCTCTTGCATCCGCAAGTATAGCCTCCTTGTTTCTCATGATCTTCTTACATCTCTCTATCTCATTAGGCAGCTTGAGCTTGAGTTCGCCCACCATCTGCTCCAGATCTTCCTTTGGCACAATAATCTTACTGGATGACAATGGCTGATACTTACAATTGTCAATAAATATCTCTATCTCACTGATCATCTCTTCAATACCTTTTCTTGCCATGTTTTTCTCCTCCTAATAATCTATCCAAAAATTCTTCCTTCGCCTGTCAATCTCTGTCTATCGAATATCGATCTCTCAATGTATCCCTGATCTCCTCCGGGATAAAATCATGTACATCCACACCAAAGCTCGCATATTCCTTGACTACGCTTGAGCTCAGGTACGAATACTCAATACTGGTCGCAAGAAAAACCGTGTCAATATCCGGGGCAACCTTCCTGTTGCTCTGGGCAATCTGTAATTCATACTCAAAATCCGACACAGCCCGAAGACCTCTCACTATGACCTTCACGTCGTTCTGTCTTGCAAAATCCACCAGCAGTCCTCCAAAACCCATAACTTTCACGTTTGGGATATCTGAGACTACATTCTTTAACATATTAACACGTTCTTCCAAAGAAAACAATGGAGATTTTGCGGTATTATTGAGCACCCCGACTATCAGCTCATCAAACATTTCCGCAGATCTCTTAATTATATCCAAATGGCCAAGTGTCACCGGATCAAAACTTCCCGGATAAATAGCTCTACTCATCTTCCAGTCTCCTATATATAAATGTATGTTTATTGGTCTTATATTTCTTCGTCTTATAAAGCTCCAGTCCCAGATCATCAAGATAATCAAAATCCGTGTCAAGATCAGACTCCACAATGACCATTGTGTCATCATCCATCAGAGGTGAACCTGCAAGTCTTTCAAGCACAGCCTTTTCCAGAAGCTTTCCATATGGCGGATCCATAAATATTACGTCAAATGCTTGTCCCTGTCTCTCCAGCATCCCCACTGCCTGAACTGCATCCGCTGACAAGACCTGTGCCCTGTCGGCAAGCTTCGTAAACGCAAGGTTTTTATTGATACACTCCACTGCTTTTCTGCTGTTCTCGACAAATACCGCCATGGCTGCCCCACGGCTGAGCGCCTCTATTCCAATAGCTCCGCTTCCGCTGAAAACGTCAAGGAACCGGCATCTCGGAATATCATTTGAGAGCATATTAAATAAGGTTTCTTTTATCCTGTCCGTTGTCGGTCTGGTGTCCATCGAATCAATCGTCACCAGCTTCAGACTTCTTGCACTGCCGGCAATAACCCTCATATTCTTCTCCTATCTATATGTACTGTATATCATAAACTTTTCCTGCCAGACATTCTTATACCATGCCTTTTGCCAAATTACAAGAAAAGCTTCCAATCTTCACACTATTTTCCCATTATTCTGTCTCTCACGTATTTTCCGGTGTCAGACAGATCTCCATCGGATAAGCTGCCCGTGGCTGTTGAATCGGACTTTATAAGTGCCGATGTCTCATTCTTGTTACACAGACTCCATGATGAATAGCTGAGATTATTCTCGTTTATAAGCTTGAACCACTCGTCAGATGAATCGTAATCAATACCTCCATTGCCCGATGCATCGCACAGGCTGAACTCACTCACAAATACAGGAAGTCCGTTGTCCAGAGCCGTCTTAACCTTATTTCTCAGGTCATCCTTGTGGGTAGCCGCATAAAAATGCACTGCGTACATGATGTTGTCATAACCGGTTATCGGATCCTGTGACGCAATATCGACATCCTGGCTCCAGTTTGGAGTCCCCACGATTATCAGAGCATCTTTGTCGTTTGCCCTGATGACCGGTATTATGGTCTCGGCATACGACTTGACACTGCTCCACTGGGTTCCACCATTCGGCTCGTTGCAGATCTCATATATGACATTCTCCTGTGCCGCATATTTCTTAGATACCTTGTCAAAGAATTCTTTTGCATCATCTATATGATTATTCGGATCACTATCGCTTAGTATGTGCCAGTCAACTATGACATACATGCCAAGCTCAGTCGCTGCACTAACTCCTTTGTCGACAAGAGCAAGTATCTCGTCCTTATCTCCGCCACTGCAGTATCCGTAGCTGTCTCCTGTATCCGTATACATCGCAAGTCTTATAAGATTTGCACCCCAATCATCCCGCAGAGTCTCAAAGGCTTCCTTATTCACATAATCAGGGAACCATGTGATTCCATGGGTGCTGACACCCTTAAGCTGATATTTGTCTCCATTCATGTCCACTATATCCGTTCCTTTTACCGAAAGTTTTCCATGTGTTTCAAATGGGATCTCTCCCGGAACATTTGTATTGTTTTTCTTCTCAGTGGCAGCGGATTCTGTATTTTTCCCGCCTCCGCTTGTTTCATTGCTATTGGTCTTCTCAGGCGCTGAAGCTACCATCTTAAGACCATCTCCGCTGTACTGTGTGTCATTTACATACAGCACGTATTTCTCAACGGCGATGTCATCTGAAGAGAAATTATATCCGAGGTTGATACTGCCCTTAGCCGGTATCTCCTGGGTGTAATCCACGGCCTTTATTGACACTGTTTTGCCTGATATCTTGTACTCTCCGCCCCATATCTGATCTACAGCCGGAGTTCCCTTATATGTAATCTCAAGCTTCCAATCCTTTGCAGACGCAGATGTGTTGTTATATATGTTGATGCTCTCTGTAGCACACTTTTTGCCATCTGCCTCCCACGTTGTATCATGTCCTATCTCAGCATAGAAATCGCCTGCAATATCCAAGGATTGGTCATCCTGTTTTTCTGACGGCTCAGTTGTATCGCCCGTATTGTCAGCACTTTTTACTTCTTCTGTGCCTGCAGAAGTCTCCTGCAGCGTTTCTTTCTTAACGGAATCACCTTTCTTTCCCGAAGCGATCACATATCCCATAACCGCTATAATTATCAGCAAAATGCCAATAATTATTCCCATAACTATCGTTTTCTTATTTTTCATGGTATACCCCCTTTTTTTTATTTATAATACAGGCATAGTGTACAGCCTGTCATCCCCTTTGTTTATCAGTTTCGCATCTATCTCCTGTCCATAGCGGTCGTATACGTCCTGCGCCGCCCTAAGCATGTCAGCATGATTGTATATATCCCCAACCTTGAACATCAGCTCCCCGCTCTGTCTTATTCCAAAGAAATCGCCCGGGCCCCTCATCTTGAGATCCTCACCGGCTATATAGAAGCCGTCATTTGACTTCTCCAGAACATTCAGTCTCTCCATAGTATCCTTGTCCTTTTTTCCGCTCATGAAAATGCAGTACGACTGGAGATTTCCTCTTCCTACACGTCCCCTGAGCTGATGGAGCTGCGCAAGGCCAAAACGCTCTGCATTCTCCACCATCATAACTGTGGCATTTGGATTGTTTATTCCAACCTCTATGACCGTAGTTGAGACAAGAATGCTTATCTTACCATCTGCAAAATCCTGGAGTATCCTGTTCTTTTCCTCCGCCTTCATCTTACCGTGCAAACATACCACCGAAGTGTCAGCGCCATATCCATCCCTGATGGACTTCTTCAGCTCCTCCGTATACTCGGTCACATTTGCAACATCGTCCAGAACTTCGCTGGCCTCCACCATCGGGCAGACTATATATATCTGATGCCCCTGTGAGACCTCCTTCATGATAAAGCCGAGAGCCGTCTTCCTGTAGCTCTCATCCACAACGCAGTTCTTGATCGGGATTCTTCCCGCCGGGAGCTCATCTATAACTGAAATGTCAAGATCGCCATACATGATGATCGCAAGGGTTCTCGGAATAGGTGTGGCACTCATAACAAGCGTGTGCGGAGCTTCTCCCTTTGACGCAAGTCTCTCGCGCTGCTTTACACCAAATCTGTGCTGCTCATCAGTTACAACGAGCGCCAGCCTTCCATACTCCACCTTGTCCTGTATGAGGGCATGTGTTCCGACCACAACCTGCACATCCATATTCTTGATGCGGCTGTACATCTCTCTTTTCTCTTTCGCTGTCATGGAACCCGTCAGAAGTCCCACAGATATTCCGTATGGCTCAAACAGTGAACTGAGCTCCTTGTAATGCTGAACCGCCAGAACCTCAGTCGGTGCCATGATCACTCCCTGATAGCCACTTGCAGCCACTGCGTATAATCCGGCTGCTGCAACTATGGTTTTTCCTGATCCGACATCCCCCTGAACCAGCCTGTTCATGACATGTTCAGAGCGCATATCGTCAAGCATATCACGCACCGCATTCATCTGCGCCCCAGTAAGCTTGAACCTCAAGTTCTCAATAAACGTCCTGACCTCCTCATCACAGTTTATTATACATGTATTTTCTGCATACACATTGTCGTCTTTTATCCTGTGAAGGTTTGATATAAAGCTGTAAAATTCATCAAATGCCATCCTCTTCACAGCCCCCTTGAGCTTCTGCTCATCCTGAGGAAAATGAA